>Ga0206835_1002_pt1 | contig 144246 bp, 141 predicted proteins | sample Alteio_BWOrgCont_31_FD_152853 | JGI IMG/M metagenome (GOLD analysis project Ga0206835, IMG submission 152853) | Enriched cells from forest soil in Barre Woods Harvard Forest LTER site, Petersham, Massachusetts, United States -... | ecosystem: Environmental > Terrestrial > Soil > Temperate forest...
ACTCGGTAAAATAATTGGACAAGCTAAACTGACATGCAGACGTCCTGCAACATTGACACCTTTTTTTGCAAGCATTGCAATTTCATCTAATAAAACTCGAGGCGCAACTACAACACCGTTGGCAATAAAACATTCAACATTGTCATGCAAAATACCTGAGGGAATTAAACTTAAGGCTGTGGTTTCACCATCAATCACCAAAGTATGACCGGCATTATGACCGCCTTGAAAACGCACGACCGCGCGCGCCTCCATCGTCAGCAAATCAACAATCTTGCCTTTGCCTTCATCGCCCCATTGGCTACCCAATACAACAATATTTTTATTCATTTATTTTGCAGCATTAAAATATTTAAAGAATTCACTATCAGGCGATAACACAAATACATCATTTTTATCAATAAATGCATTTTGATAAGCATTTAAACTACGATAAAATGCATAAAACTCTGGATCCTGTCCATAGGATGTCCCATAAAGTCCAGCAACCGTTGCATCCGCATTACCACGAATAATCCGCGCTTCATTTTCCGCGGTGGCCAACATGATTTGTACTTGTTCATCGGCTTGCGCACGAATAGTTTCAGACACTTTTTCACCATCGGCGCGATGTTCTGCAGCGACTTGTTGTCTTTCTGCACGCATTCTTTCAAATACAGATACACTGACTTCATCCGGCAAATCGATACGTTTGATGCGCACGTCGATGACTTCTATTCCCAATGATTGAGCGCTGTCATTAATTTCGCTGCTCAAACTTTTCATGATCTCATCACGATTTTCAGAAACCACTTCGCTAATCGTGCTGCGACCAAATTGTGCACGCAAACCATCATTTACCTTTTGTTCCAACAAGCTATCAGCGCGTGCAAATATGCCACTCGTTGCTTTATAAAAATGAGGAAAATCTTGAATCCGCCATTTTACAAAAGAACTCACGATCACATCTTTTTTCTCACTGGTCACTATCCGAGAATCTTCAATATCCAAAGTCTGAATGCGATTATCAAATTCAACCACGCTACTGATAAAAGGCCATTTAAAGTGCAAACCGGGTTGCATCACTTTAGCCACACCATTGTCTTCGACAATTCGACCCAGGGTTAATACTAAACCACGTTCTGTTTCTTTAATGGTATAAGCACTCAAGAAAAGGAAGAAGACAACAACGGCAATGACTATCCATACATTAGGTTTAAAATTCATAGCTTATCTCCTCTCCCGTGAACGCGCTCGCGCATTTTCGGCATTTTGTTGACTGCTTTGCGGTACACTCACAGCAGGTTCCTCAACGATCACATTCACAGATGCCGCGCCTTCTGTGGATTTTTTCATTAATTGATCCAACGGCAAATACATCACTTGTTGACCGTTACTACTATCCACCACAATTTTACTGATTCGACCTAAAATACTTTCCATGGTATCAAGGTATAAACGTTCACGTGTCACTTCAGGCGCTTTTTTATACTGTGGTAATAAACGATTGAAACGTTCGATATCTGCTGCTGCACGTAATTTCACTTCTGCTTCATAAGCACGCGCATCTGCTAATATTCTCTGTACTTGTCCTTCAGCAGTCGGTAATACACGACGACGATAAGCATTCGCTAAATTGATGAGACGCTCTTCATCTTCTTGCGCTTTAATCGCATCATCAAATGCTTCTTTGACTTCTTCAGGTGGACGTGCAGGTTGCAAATTCACATCAGTAATTAATAAACCCGATTGATAAATCGCTAAAGTTTCTTCGATTTGTTTACGCATTTCATCACGAATTTCTGAACGACGTTCAGTCAACACATCATCCAATGTAGATTGACCAACAACTTGACGAATCGCACTATCGGTCGCTTCTTTCAAACTACGATTGGGATCAATGACATTAAATAAATAATTAGGCAAATTGTCGACTTTATATTGTACTGCCAATTGCACGACGATGATATTTTCATCGCTGGTCAACATACGGCTACTATGGGTTGAATCCATAATCTGCTCAACATTCACAACTTCTTTTGAACGAATGAATAAAGGCAACCAATGTGGCCCTGGCCCTACTTCTTTCACAAAACGACCAAATTGAAATACTACAGCGCGTTCTGCAGGTTTAACAATATAAATACCGCTTAATACATAAATAGCCAATAATACAGCTAGCACTAAACCCACACCAAAACGTGTCGCTGAGGGCGGTCTTATATCTGAAACATTATTGCGACGTGGGTTATTACCTCCACGGCCTCCGAATATACTATTCAATTTTTCCTGCATTTTACGCAGAACTTCATCTAAATCTGGCGGCTGTTGATCATTTTGACGATTACCGCTTGACCAAGGATCTTTATTTTTGTCACTACCGGGTTCATTCCAGGCCATATTATTATTACCCCTTGAAAAAAAATTTATTCTACCTGATTACCTGCACGTCTTCAAATGCAATTCCTGCTTTATGCAAAATATGCCGCAAAACATCTCTATGTAATTGAATGGTCAACAACCAGCCACCGCTGTCATCAATTTGTTCTTGTAAGATGGCCTGACTTTGATACAACTGCGCACGAATACCACCCATGTCTTGAGCAAGTAATAATCGACACTTAATCAATTCTGAAGACAAAGCGCGTGCGATAGCCTGCTCCAAGGTCACTAGACCTTGTCCAGTTTTAGCAGATATAGCCACTTCCCCTGCTGATAATACTTGACCTTCGGGTAATGCATCAATTTTGTTAAAGACCTGTAGTTGTAAAACTTGATCCGCATGAATTTGTTTAAGCACATCATTCACATGAACAATTTTTTCATCCCTGCGAGGATCAGTGGCATCAATCACATGCAATAATAAATCAGCATCACGTGATTCTTCTAAGGTTGCTGAAAAAGCCTCTATCAATTGGTGAGGTAAATTTTGCACAAAACCGACGGTATCTACCAAAATCACATCACCGACGCCTGGAATTTGAATGCGCCGTAAAGTGGGATCTAATGTCGCAAATAATTTATCGGCCACATAGACTTCATCATGTGTTAATAAATTAAATAAAGTTGATTTACCGGCGTTGGTATAACCCACCAAAGAAACTGTGGGTAATGCGCTTTTTCTGCGACTTTTACGACTGGCACTGCGTTGTGCTTTAATTTTTGCTAAACGACCTTGCAGCATTTTAATCCGTTGCCGAATTAAACGTCGGTCAGTTTCAAGTTGTGATTCACCCGGACCACGCAAACCGATACCACCTTTTTGCCGCTCTAAGTGTGTCCAAGTGCGAATCAAACGTGTTGCTAAATGATTAAGTTGCGCCAACTCAACTTGTAATTTGCCTTCAAAACTTTGGGCGCGTTGTGCAAAAATATCCAGAATCAAGCCGGTGCGATCAATCACCCGACATTTTAATACACGTTCAAGATTACGTTCTTGTGAAGGAGATAAACTGTGGTTAAAAATGACTAAATCAGCGGTTTGTTCAGCCACAATTTGAGCAAGTTCTTCAACTTTGCCTTTGCCAATTAAATAACGTGCATCGATGCGATCCCTACGCACAGTGATCACATTTAGCGTAAGTGCGCCAGCAGCATCTGCCAGCGCTTGAAATTCTGCTAAATCTTCATTATCACTGTCTTTAGTAAAGTCAACATGAATGAGTAGCGCACGCTCAGACACTAAATATTCCCAGGACCAGACGTATCTTCTTCAACATCATCCATAGACAAACCAGCAGGCATTTTAACATTACGTGCAGGAACAATAGTTGAAATCGCATGCTTGTAAACCATTTGGCTCACTGTGTTTTTTAATAAGATAACGAATTGGTCAAAAGACTCAACTTGACCTTGTAATTTAATTCCATTTACCAAATATATTGCAACAGGTACGCGTTCTTTGCGTAAAGCATTTAAAAAGGGGTCTTGTAATAATTGGCTTTTCGACATTTTTTATTTTCCTTATTCATGAAGAAAACGATTTTATATGTGTTTCTTAAAGATTGCAATTACTAAGTACAGACTCTACTGCACCCGGTACAAACCATGACAAATCTGCCCATTTACGTAACCATGTGACTTGACGTTTCGCGAGCTGACGCGTTGCCGCTAAAATGCCTTCACGCATATGCAAAAGATCACCCTCACCCGATAGATAATGCCAAGCTTGACGATAACCCACGCAACGCATCGATGGCAAGTCTTCTGATAAATCGCCGCGGTTAAATAAATGCTGCGCTTCTTCCATAAATCCTTGCGACATCATCAAATCAAAACGCGCGTGTATATTTTGATGCAATGTTTCTCGTTCCGGTGGCATCACCGCGAATGAACGAATATCATAATTCAATGCTTTTTTATCGGAATTTTTTTGCCATTCACTCAACGGTGTGCCGGTTAATTCATACACTTCCAATGCGCGTAATATTCTTTGCGTGTCATGTTCATGTAATTTTTTTGCAATGATAGGATCCACAGTTAATAATTTTTGATATAAAGCCAACAAGCCTTCGCTATGCAATTGTTGTTCTAATCCTAATCGAATAATAGGGGAACTAGCAGGCAAGCAAGATAAACCATTTTTCAAAGCATTAAAATACATCATGGTGCCGCCCACGAGCAACGGAATTTTATCACGCGAAATAATATCATCAATAATATGCTTTGCATCTAAACAAAAATCCGCAACACTATAAGGCGTTTTAGGATCGCAAATATCAATCAAATGATGCGGAATTTCATCACGCTCTGCTTGCGTAGGTTTTGCAGTCCCAATATCCATACCCTTATAAATCAAAGCAGAATCAACACTCACGATTTCAAACGGCAAACGCCTAGCCATATCCATAGCAAGCGCAGACTTCCCACAAGCCGTGGGGCCCATGAGGAAAATGAGGGTAGGAGATTTCATATGGGCAACATTATATTTCAATTATTTGTAAATATTTCGCTCGCGCATACTCTAAAATTTTAGCATCACGTGTGACCAGTTTTAATTCATATAAACGTGCTGTAGCGATGATCATTCTATCTGCGGGATCGCCATGACTTTCACCGGGTAAATCAATGCTTTCTACGGCAACTTCAGGACTTATTTCGAGGATACGCAAGCCTAATATTTTTATCGCTTTTTTAAGCCAAGACAAAATAGGTTCATTTAATATAATGCGCTGTTTTTTAGCCAACATCGCTATTTCCCAAAAAGAAATGGCACTTAAATAAACTGTTCTTTGTTTTATCGCAGATTCAATCGCCTGCAACCCTTTGGGATTTAATTTTTCGCACCCTGAAACAAACCAAATTAAGGTATGGGTATCTAATAATAAACCTGCTTCTTTATTCATTTTCCTGCGCATTCCATGGCTCATCAATAGGTGCAATAATATCACCTTGCACACTCATTGTATCGCTCAAACAACCATAATATTGTTTTCTGGAAAGATTATCCTCTGCATAAGGAATAAGTTTGGCAAAGGGTACCCCATGCTTGGTAATGACATAAGGCTCGCCCGAATCATGGACAGTATCAATCACTTTTAAGCACTTAGCTTTAAACTCTCCAGCGGCAATAGTATGTTCGTTTAAAATGTTCATAAAATTTAACCATAGTCATAATATATGGTCATATTATAACTTTATGGATGCGGGCTTGTCAAATATTTTTTATTCGCATCTCATCCAAAGACCACATCTGCCACACTTTTAAGCCATGTGGACAACGCGCATCCGCGGGTAAAGTATCGATAGCATCTAAAATTTGTTCTATTTCAACTCGCGATAAAATGAGGCCCGCGGCAGGGATGGCGTAACAAGATAATGTTTTAATCCATTCATTAGGATCGCTTTGTAATAATTTTTCCCATAATTCTAAAATGTCTGCGCGGGATAATATCGCTGGAATTTCGCGTAATACAAATTGTTGCTCGCCCAGTTGATCAATTAAAAAACCGATATCTTGTAATTTATCTTGTTGTTGTAAAATAAAAGCAGCTTGTGCTTTTGATACTTTAAATATTTGTGCAGTTAAAAGTGGCTGTCTTGTGATATTATCTTGCGATAAAATTTGTGCGGCTTGATGTGCATAATAGGCATGTAAATCAACTATTCCTAAACCTTGCTCTGTTTTGCTAATGATAAGCTGTTGATTGAGTACTGTTAGAAATTCACCGGATGTTCTTACAATATTTTTTGTTTGCACTAAAGGTGCAATGTATGAAACATTTTTAATGATTTGGGTTGTGGGTGTCTGCAAGGCATCTTGTATGCTTTTCACGATAAAATCATGTACCCACCGGGCGTTATGAAAACGTACTTCATGTTTGGTGGGATGCACATTGACATCCACATAAGTAGGATCAATGTTTAAATATAAAACATATGTTGCATAACGGCCTGGATATAAGCTTTCACCAAATGCTTGACGCATAGCGTGTTGAATGAGTTTATCTTTCACCATGCGACCATTGATATAAAAATGTTGCCAGTCATAACTACTACGGGTGAAATCGCTAGGTGCTACAAATCCGCTTAAATGTAAATGTGTGATACTGGCATCAATGACATGTGCTGCTTCAATAAATCCTGGGCTTAATACTTTGGCTATGCGATCTTCTTTAGCCTGTATGGGGTAGCGTGCAATTTGTTTACCGTTATGGCTAATCGTAAAATCTACATCAAAGCGACTTAGTAAAACTCTTTGAATAATTTCTTCACTGTATTGCCATTCAGTACGGACGCTGCGTAAAAATTTTCGTCTTGCGGGTGTGTTATAAAATAAATGTTTAACTTCAACACTGGTGCCTATAGGATGCGCGGCGGGTTGTATTTGTGCTGCACCTTCACGTCCCTTTGCTTTGACTTGCCATGCATGGGGATTATGTTTTTGCATGGATGTTAAGGTTAATTCACTCACAGAGCTCATACTGGCCAGTGCTTCACCGCGAAAACCTAAAGTCATAATTTTTTCTAAATCTTCACTGGTTTTAACTTTGCTCGTAGCATGTGGACTTAAAGTGAGTAACATATCTTCTGGATGAACACCCACACCATTATCTTGCACTAAAATGCCATCCATGCCACCTTGCGTCACTTCAATATTAATTTTTGTAGCCCCGGCGTCTAAACTATTTTCTAATAATTCTTTGATAACAGAAGCAGGCCTTTCAATCACTTCGCCTGCGGCAATTTGATTGGCAAGAAAGTTGGGTAAAATTTGAATGCGTGGTAATTCTGACATCATACAACTTTATTTAGGTGGAATTTGTAACACTTGTCCAATACGAATACTATCATTAGATAATTTATTCGCGCTTCTAATCGAGGCAACGCTGATGCTATAACGTGCTGCAATATCAGAAAGTGTTTCGCCGCGTTGTATCGTATGACTTGTTGCCGCCATTTGTAATGTGGGTAAATCATTGTATTGATTGCTACTACGCATATATTGCTTGATGCCTACCAAAATCGCTTTAGCAATTTTTTCTTGATAGGCACTATTGCGTAAATTCTTTTCATTATCATGATTCGAAATAAATCCGGTTTCCACCAAAATGGATGGGATATCGGGGGATTTTAATACGGCAAAACCTGCGTGTTGCACTTGTTTAGAATGTAACCTTGTCATACCGCCTAATTGTTGTAACACCGCACTGCCCATAATTTGGCTCGCTTTGGTACTCGCAGTTTGTGATAAGTCTAATAACACAGAGGCCAGCACTTGATCTTTATCATCTAAACTTACGCCACCTATAAGATCAGATTGATTTTCTTTTTCAGCAAGCCAGTGTGCAGCTTCACTGCTCGCACCACTTTGCGATAAAGTGTATACCGATGCACCATTAGCACGTGCATCATGAAATGCATCGGCATGAATGGAAATAAATAAATCAGCTTGATGTTTACGTGCAATATTACTGCGTTGTCTTAGCGGGATAAAATAATCGGCATCACGCACTAACACGGGTTGCATGCCAGGTTCTTTACGAATTAACTCTGCTAATTTTTTTGAAATCGCTAATACAATATTTTTTTCATGTGTGCCACTGGGTCCTATCGCACCTGGATCTTCACCCCCATGTCCTGCATCAATTGCGACAATAAAGGCTTTTTTTGCAGGGATTGAAGGAATACGAGGTTCTGATTTTTGAACGACAGGCGTTGGTGTTGCACCACTCTTAATACTACTCGCATTCATTAAATCAATAACCAATCGATCGCCATATGGACCATTTGCTGCAAGTGTAAATACTTGTGGTGTCACTTTATTTTTTAAATCAAATACCAAGCGTAAAGTATTTTTATCATATTGCGCATGACGCATAGATGTAATGGGCGTAGGCCAATTCAGTTTACTCATGTCGGCTGAAAATTTTCCCTTGGGAATATCAATGACCAAACGATCGGGGTTTTCCAGAATAAACTGTTTAAATTCCGTGCCCGCACTTAAATCCAGCACCACACGTACTTTGCTAGGCTCAGGCCAAATACGAATATTTTCAATTTCGGCTGCTTGTACAGCAAGTGAAAACAAACTGATAATAAATACAAATAATCTCACGTTGTTACTTCCTGTTTAAATGCGCAATCACTTCATCACCTGCAGGTGTATTCGAGCTCAAAATTATTTTGCGCTGACTGCCAATAATTTTTAAATCACAAATCAAATCAGCCTCGGGTAATACTGCAGCACGTTCAGGCCATTCGATGATACACAGCGCATCATCTGTTAAATAATCTCTAAAACCTAGTTCTTCAAGCTCATGAATATCATTCATACGATATAAATCAAAATGATGCACCGTGCGGGTATCTAATACATAAGTTTCAACTAATGTATAAGTTGGACTTTTCACGGTTTGTGTATAACCTAAACCTTGTAAGATACCGCGAGTTAAAGTTGTTTTCCCCGCACCTAATAAACCATTTAAATAAATAATATGCAGTTGGTTACTATGGCGTGCAATCGCATCACCCAGTTCTAAAGTCTGTTGTTCATTTTCTAATAGTTTATCCATTGACTAATTGCCTAATGAACGGTAATAAATCAGTTGCGATCATGCCGCGCATGCCGTCGATTGCTGCTAAATCTCCGGCTTTTGCATGAATATTAACGCCTAATTCTGCGGCCTCAAATAAAGATAATCCTTGTGCCATTAATGCTGCAATCACACCACTTAAAACATCTCCCATGCCAGCACTTGCCATGCCAGGATTGCCTGCATGGCATGTAACCGGTTGATGATTTTTATCCGTGATTAATGTGCCCGCGCCTTTTAATACAATCACGCCACCGTATTTTTTTTGTAAGGCAATAATTGCGCTTTCACGATCAGCATTAATATCATCAACACTACAATCCAGTAAACGTGCCGCTTCACCTACATGTGGTGTTAAGATCCAATGTTCACGGGTAATCGACTGTTTTGCTAATATATTTAAGGCATCTGCATCGACCACCATAGGTAAATGTTGCGATAAAACTGCTGTTAATAATGCATGTGACCATGCAGTTTGTCCTAAACCTGGGCCTACGACAATATGTGTCGATAATTTTAATAACGTTGGTAATTCACGCGCATCGCGTACACCATAACACATGATATTCGGGAAACTCGTAATTAAACATGCCGCATGAGAGGGATCAGTTGCAATAATCACTTTCCCAGCACCTGTGCGAAGTGCACTTTGTGCTGCCATTAAAGGCGCGCCCGCCATTCCAGGTGCGCCACCCATAATGAGTACCGTGCCAAAATCACCTTTATTTGCATTTTTTTCCCGCGGATCTAGAACTTTCATTTTAATAATTCACTTCGATAATGTTTTAATTCATTCAAAGATTCATGAATATCATCAAGCGCACGATGAGTACTGCTTTTTTTCTCAACCGCAATATGTTTTGCCCAGCGTTTAGCCAGTTCTTTTAAAGTGCTGACATCAATATGACGATAGTGAAAATAAGCTTCTACAGTCGGCATATATTTTTTTAAAAATTGTCTATCGGTGCAAATGCTATTGCCACACATCGGCGATTTCTGGGGATTAACGTGCATTTTTAAAAAATCTAAGGTTTGCTGCTGCGCTTGTTCCACCGTGACCGTACTTTTTTTCACAGCATCTACTAAACCGGTTTTGTTGTGCTGTTTGACACACCATTCATTCATTCCCGCTAAAACTTCATCGCTTTGGTGAATAATTAAATTAGGTCCTTCGGCAATAATATTTAGTTCACTATCAGTGACCAGTGTGGCGATTTCTAAAATCACTTCTTTTTGGGGCTCAAGCCCAGTCATTTCTAAATCTACCCAGATTAAATTCCGATCTTTAATGGTCATTGTGTGTCCTTAAGTCTTTTTAAACTATTTAGAGGTATAGCATAAAGCCTTATGATTATGTTACAATTTTTATTTTACTACGGAAATTATGAAGTTAACTACATTTATTCAATATTGTATGCCACAACACTTGGTATCGCGTCTAGCTGGCAAACTGCTTGATTCACAAAACGTTTCTATCAAAAACAGACTGATTCGGAAATTTATTAAACATTATAACGTGAATATGGATGAAGTGGCGAATCCCCATCTTGAATCTTATCCCAGTTTTAATGCTTTTTTTACTCGTACCTTAAAAAAAGGCGCAAGGCCAATAGTGGGATTACCAGAAGCTGTCGCCTCGCCTGCTGATGGCACTATTGCACAAATCGGCATTGCCAAAGATGAAGAACTGATCCAAGCCAAAGGCCATTTGTTTTCGTTACAAGATTTATTGGCCGGCGATGCAACTCTCGCGCAAACATTTAACAATGGTCATTATGCAACGATTTATTTAGGACCTTCTGATTATCATCGTGTTCATATGCCGATGACTGGAACACTCAAACAAATGATCCATGTGCCAGGAAAATTATTTTCTGTGAATACTGATACCGTGAATGATGTGAGTAATCTTTTTGCGCGTAATGAACGAGTGATTTGTATATTTGATACCAAAGTAGGTCCCATGGCGGTGATTATGGTAGGCGCAATTTTTGTGGGCAGTATGGCTGTTGCTTGGGATGGCATTGTTACACCGAATCAGAATAAAACCATTACAACAAAAATCTATGATAAAGCCATTCATTTAGCAAGGGGCGATGAAATGGGATATTTCCTGACGGGTTCCACTGTCATAACTTTATTTGCTAACAACCGTATGAAATGGCAAGATCATTTAAAAAATAATATGACCATCAAAATGGGACAAGGTATTGGAACGTTTTAAAACCGAAGTCATTGCAAAATCAACTGTCAATCATGCACGCGTGACAAAAGTCACTACTGCACATGGCAGTTTTGAAACCCCTGCATTTATGCCAGTTGCGACCCGTGCATTTGTCAATCACATGACGCCACGCGATTTAATTGAAACTGGCAGTCAAATTATTTTAGGTGGAAATACTTATCATATGTTGGTTAATCCCGGCATGGACATTATTTACGCCGCGGGCGGCATGCATAAATTCATGAATTGGCAGGGCCCGATGCTTACTGACAGCGGTGGCTTTCAAGTATTTAGTCTGTCACAAAATAAAAAAATTTGTACCATTGATGAAAATGGCGCACATTTTAAACATCCTATCAACGGTAAAATTATTCATTTAACGCCTCAAACTTCAATAGAAGCACAAAAAATCATCGGTGCAGATATTATCATGGCCTTTGATGAATGCACACCTGAAGCCGGCGGCATTGATGCAGCCATAAAAGCCATGGATAGAACCCATCGTTGGTTATTAGAATCAAAAGCAGTACATGATACTTCTCCCCATTCAGCATATGATTATCCGCAAGCGTTATTTGGCATTATCCAAGGCGGCAGCTTTCGAGATTTACGCGAAAAAAGTGCAGAATTTGTTGTAAACGCCAATACCGATGGCATTGCCATAGGCGGAGAAATCATAGGTTTTGACAGACAAAAAACTGCAGAAATTATCGAATGGATCCGCCCAATATTACCCGAACATAAAACCCGTTACACCATGGGAGTTGGCCTAGGTCCACAAGATTTAATTGACGTTGTTGCCAATGGTATTGATATTTTTGATTGCGTAGCACCAACCCGCAACGCAAGACACGGCGCATTATATGCAGGCAAATTTATTCAAGAAAATGGTTGGTTAAAATTTGATGGCCAGAACAACAGCGATCGTCTACTCATTAAAAAATCAATGTATGCAAAAGATGAAACCCCAATCATGGAAGATTGCAGCTGCAGAACCTGCCAGCAATTTACTAAAGCCTATTTACATTTTTTATTCAAACAACAAGGCGCCCTGTATTATCAACTCGCCTGTATTCATAATGTGCATGTGATGCAACAAGCGTGTGCGTTAATGCGCATGATAATTATGCCTAACGAATAAGCACTTGCGCAATCGAACTTACTTGCTGCGCAATGTTTGCGGGAACTTTTTCAATGAATTCTGCTTGTCTATGATGGAAATCTAAAGATTTTAATTGGTGCACTAAAACAGAACCTTGAGTAATCAAATGCCCTGGCAACACCACTTCTAGCTTGATACCTCTTACTGTACTGGTAATGGGCGCAACTATTGCCAAAGCTGTGTGCTCACTAAATGCTTTGCGAGAAATCACAAAAGCAGGTCGACGTTTAACAATTTCTTTGCCACTACTGGGATCAAAATTTAACCAAATAATATCGCCTTGATCGGGTATATAGTCCATTATATCTCTTCTTTTCCTGCAGCTTTTTCATTTACCCACTCCCTATCTTCTTCCGTCAATGCCAAACGTTCTTTAGGACTGCCTTGTAATAGTGACTCTAGAGAGGTTTCTTGGGAAATGGGCGTAAGCACAATTCGATGATCTTCTACGGATAAATCCAAGGGGGATCCCGGATGTAACCCTAGCATTTTTAGGATACTTTTAGGAATACTGACAATATTAGCCCCGCCTGATTGTCTTATGGTTAATAAGGTCATGTGCATAATCTCTTAAAATAGTTATATTATTGTATAACAAATCTGAGTATATATCAATGCTATACTCTTTCTTTTTAAGATTTGGAACCTAAGATGCACAACTCCATTTCCTTGGGGCAATATTTATTATCTCGCTTAAAAGAGCTCGGTATATCCCATATCTTTGGCGTGCCTGGGGATTATAATTTGGTGTTTTTAGATGAGGTTGTGAATGATCAGGATTTAACCTGGGTGGGGAATTGTAATGAGCTTAATGCTGCTTATGCTGCAGATGGTTATGCGCGTATTAAAGGGGCTGGGGCATTAGTCACGACTTTTGGTGTGGGTGAATTGAGTGCTATGAATGGCCTTGCGGGATCTTATGCGGAACATGTGCCTGTTGTCAGTATTGTGTGTGCACCCTCGTCAACTATGCAACAATCTGGGGCTTTGATGCATCATACTTTTGCAAATGGTCAGTTTGATATGTTTGCAAAAATGTTTACTGAAATCACTAGCGCGCAAGCTTTGCTTACTAAAGAAAATCCTACTGAACATATTGATAGAGTTTTACGTGAATGTTGGATTAAAAAAAGACCGGTTTATATTTTATTACCTTCTGATTTAATACAAATGCCGGTGCAAAAGCCAAGTAAAAAACTGGATTTATCTTATCCAGAATCGGATATGAATGCTGTTGAGGAATTATCTGACAAAATCGCTGCGCTGCTCAATCAAGCGCAAAGGCCGATAATACTCATTGATATCTGCGCGTTTAGGCATCCTATGCGTGAATTTATTTTGCAATTATTAGACAAAACTAAAATTGATTTTGCAACTTTGAATATGTCCAAAGGTTTAATTGATGAATCACACCCACAATTTATAGGTATATATAACGGTGTCTATAGTAGTCCTGGCGTCCAACAAAAAGTTGAGCAATCTGATTGTATACTTTCGTTTGATATCATTATGTGTGATTTTAATAGTGGTGGCTTTACTTCTAAAGTTGATCCTAACGTCAGCATTGAGATTCACAGTGATACTGTCAAAATTCACCAAGCCTTATATGAACACGTATATTTTAACGCTGTTATTCCTGCGCTCATTAATAAAGTGCATGCGCATCACGCTAACTCCAATACGGTATCATCTCCTTTGCTTGCAAAAGAAACTAGCGCCACTGTAATATCTCAAAATCGTTTTTGGCAACTGATGGAAAACTTTCTGCAAACAGGTGATATTGTAGTCACTGATATGGGAACCACTATTTTTGGTTTATTACCCCGCCATTTACCTAATGCGACGACGATGATCAGTCAACCTTTATGGAGTTCAATTGGTTTTAGCGTGCCCGCAGGATTAGGCGCATTAATCGCGGCACCAACGCGCAGAATAATTATGTTTGTAGGAGACGGCGCATTTCAATGCACAGCACAAGAAGTCTCAACCATGATGTATTTAAAATTAAATCCGATTATATTTTTAATTAATAATGATGGTTATTCGATTGAACGCGCGATACATGGTCCGAAAATGAGTTACAACGATATTAATATGTGGGATTATGCAAAGCTGCCACATATATTTGGTGAAAACGCTTGGACAAAACGTGTTATATCAGAAACAGAATTAGAGCAAGCTTTGCAAGAATTATCAGAATATCCCAAACAATTAAAATTAATAGAAGTCATCACCGATCGCTTTGATTACCCAGGGGCATTAAAACAAATTGGACAGGATGCCGAAAAATTTAATGCCTCTAAAACTTAAGCCTCTGCCTCTTCCCGAATATCTGCCGTTAATTCCATAGGACAGAATTTCGGTCCGCACATTGAGCAAAAATGCGCTTCTTTTGCGGCTTCTTTAGGTAATGTTTCGTCGTGATATTCTTTAGCGCGGAATGGATCTAGACTTAAATTAAATTGATCATGCCAACGAAATTCATAACGCGCTTTTGAAAGGGCATCGTCTCTATCTTGTGCGCCTTTATGGCCTTTGGCTAAATCTGCGGCGTGGGCTGCGATTTTATAGGCAATAATACCTGCACGTACATCTTCGCGATTGGGTAAACCTAAATGTTCTTTTGGCGTCACGTAACATAACATGGCACAACCAAACCAACCTATCATTGCAGCGCCAATCGCTGAAGTAATATGATCGTAACCGGGTGCGATATCAGTGGTTAATGGGCCTAGCGTATAAAAAGGCGCTTCATGACAATATTCTAATTGCTTGTCCATATTTTCTTTAATTAAATGCATGGGCACATGGCCTGGACCTTCAATCATGGTTTGCACATCATGTTTCCAAGCAATTTTGGTAAGTTCACCCAAAGTTTTTAACTCTGCAAATTGTGCAGCATCATTGGCATCATGGATAGAACCGGGACGCAGACCATCGCCTAATGAAAATGACACATCATAGGCTTTCATGATTTCACAAATTTCTTCAAAGTGCGTGTATAAAAAGTTTTGTTTTTTATGGGCAATACACCAAGCGGCCATAATTGCGCCACCGCGTGAAACTATGCCGGTCACACGATTTTTAGTGAGTAAAGCATGTTCATGTAATACACCCGCATGAATAGTGAAATAACTCACGCCTTGTTCGGCTTGTTCAATTAAAGTATCGCGATACATTTCCCAGGTCAGCTCTTGCGCTTTACCATCTACTTTTTCTAGCGCTTGATAAATCGGCACCGTACCAATCGGCACGGGAGAATTACGAATAATCCACTCGCGGGTTTCATGGATATATTTACCGGTTGATAAATCCATGACATTATCAGCGCCCCAACGCACCGACCACACTAATTTTTCTACTTCTTCAGCGATAGAAGACGTAACCGCAGAATTACCAATATTGGCATTAATTTTCACTAAAAAATTACGACCAATAATCATGGGTTCTAATTCTGGATGATTAATATTGCAAGGAATAATCGCGCGACCTCTGGCCACTTCATCACGCACAAATTCAGGTGCTACATTTTCGCGGATAGCAATGAATTCCATTTCAGGCGTAATAATGCCCTGACGCGCATAATATAATTGCGTGACATTACGACCGGGTAATGCTTTACGTGGTTTAATATTTTGAGGAAAACGAATATGTGAAACGTGCGCATCTTGCATGCGATAGCGCCCATATTCAGAAGAAATCTGATCTAACACTTCAGTATCATTACGTGCTTCAATCCAGGCACTACGCACATTCGGTAAGCCTTTTTGTAAATCAAGTTTAATATTTGGATCAGTATAAGGCCCCGCAGTATCGTAAACGACAAAAGGCTCGGGTGTCTGAAAACCTTGTTTAGTTTTAATCGGCGTTAAGGTAATTTCCCTCATTCCCACGCGAATATCTGGACTTTTACCTTCTACGTAAATTTTCTTGGACTGTGGAAAAGGCTCCGTCACTGATTGATTCAGTTCCGCAACTTGATCGAATAGTAATGTTTTGTCTGACATACTTACCTCTTTTTAGGATTATTATGATACCCCACCCTTGTCTTAAATACAAAAAACTCTTATGCTAGGTACTCGAAAACTACGATATAAAAAAGAGAATAACTATGGACTTTGCTAGTGCGCGACATACTATGGTTGCGAGCCAAGTGCGGACTTGGGATGTATTCAACCCGCATGTGCTAGATGCGATGGAACAATTACCCCGTGAGGATTTTGTTCCAGAACTTTATAAAAATTTAGCTTATGCAGATGCTGCAATCCCCTTGTATGGTGAACAAACCATGCTGGCGCCTAAAGAACAAGGACGCATTTTACAAGCGTTAAACATTCAGCCGAATGAACGTGTATTAGAAATTTGTACGGGCACAGGCTATTTAACTGCCCTGCTGGCACAATTTGCACACGAAGTCGTCAGCGTGGATATTAATGCTTTGATGCAAGCAGAAGCTCAACATAATTTGGCTAAACACCAGATCGAAAATGTAAAATTGATAACAGCGGACGCGAGTCTTGGCTTTGAACAACACGGCATGTTTGATGTTATCGTCATTACCGGCGGTTTACCTAAATTACCTGAAACTTATAAACACATATTGAATTTAAATGGCCGCATTTTCGCCATATTAGGTCGGGCACCGATTATGAAAGCTTTAATAATCAATCATCCGACTATCGAAGTTTGGCAAGAAACGGTATTATATGAAACTGTAGTTCCCATGATGGAACAGTCCAATCATCTTAAGGAATTTGATTTTTGATGAACGTACGCGCACTGATTTTATCTTTAGGCTTATTAAGCGGATCATCTTTAGCATATGCCGAAGAACAAGATCTATTAGTAACTTATGTGCAAGCGCTGGAAAATGATCCGGTCTTGCAGCAAGCGATAGCCAATCAACTGGCCACTAAACAAGGTGTGCCGATTGCTGCATCACAATTATTACCACAAGCCAGTGTTCAATTTTATAGCGAAAGTCAGAATGCGTTTATTTTCCCTGGTAGTGTTCCTGAAGACATTAATAGCGGTGCCGGAATTGCAAGAACACATGGTTATATCGCAAGTGCCACTCAAAATTTGATTAATTTTACAACGTGGAGCCTTATTAGAGAAGCACGTCGTCTGTCAGAAGAAGCAGATGCCACTTTTCTTGCCAATGAACAAAACTTAATCACACGTGTTGCCAATGCCTATTTTAATGTTTTGTCCGCAGAAGATACGCTGACATTTGCAACGGCGCAAAAAGAAGCACTGGCAAGTCAACTCAATCAAGTAGATCAACGTTTTGATGTGGGACTGGTTGCCATCACTGATGTCTATGATTTCCAAGCTCAATATGATGCGCAAGTTGCAAATGAAATTGCGGCTATCAATAATTTAGCCAATGCCAAAGAAGCACTGCAAGTTATCACAGGTTTACCTGTTGATGAATTAGCACCTTTAAAACCGACTGTACCTCTGCATCAACCGGAACCCTATGATATGAATGCATGGGTAGAACAAGCCGAATATGATAATCCCACATTAGCCGCTTCACGATTTGCCATGCAAGCCGCAGAGGAAACCATTAGCACTGAACGCTCCCTACTTTATCCAAATTTAGAAGTGGTCGGTGAATACGGTACAAGCCTCAATGGCCAAGTATTTGATCCACACGAAGGCAGCTCTAATGGTTGGGCTGTTGCAGTAGAATCGAATTTAAATATATTTTCTGGCGGGCAAATCATTTCACAAGTCAGGCAAGCAGAATATCAATATCAAAGCACACGTGATGCCTTTGAAGAACAACGTCGTAATACCATTAATCAAACCCGTTCAGCATTTCGCGCGATTGAAACTGCAATTAGCCAAGTCAAAGCACTTCAACAAGCGGTTATTTCTGCAGAAAGTGCATTAGATGCTAATGAAGCTTCCTATGAAGTCGGCATTAAAACCTCGGTTGATGTCTTAGACAGTATTTCACTGCTCTATCAACAAAAGCAAAATCTTGCGAATGCAAAATATCATTATGTTTTAAGCATACTTGCGCTCAAACAAGCGACTGGAGTTCTGGAAGTTATGGATTTAATCCAAATCAATGAATGGCTGCAAGACTTGGAAGATTTTTAACACCGCACCTTGATTGGCTAATACGATATCCTGCGCACGTAAACCCATTTGTTCTCTTCGCAGTGGTGAGTTCAATAAACCTAAAACAGTCGCTGCTAAATCTTCACTATCATCTATTTGAATAACGGCATCAAATCGCATAAATTCAGAGAGTATGGCCTTAAAGTGAAACATCTGCGGACCCACAATAATTGGTAATCCTAAACTGGCGGGTTCTAAAATATTATGGCCACCTATTTTAGCAAAACTACCACAGACGAGTGCCACATCCGCAAGTTCATAAAAATAAAATAATTCCCCTAAGGTATCACCCAGTAAAATATCCGTATCGGGTTGTACTGTCTGCCCTTGACTATGACGTGCGATTTTTAAACCCCGCGATAAACAGCTAGATGCGAGCGCATTAAACCGCTCAGGATGTCTTGGCGCGATAATACATAAGGTATCAGGCTGCTCCTGCTTTATTTTTATAGCCGCATCAAGAACCAAGTCTTCTTCTGCTGCATGCGTGCTACTGGCAATCCATACTTTTTGTTGAGAAAAACTTGCCCGTATTGTTTTTGCTTTTGCAACTTGCGACTGTGGCACAGACACATCATATTTTAAATTACCCATCACAAAAAGCTGTGATGGCTGCGCACCTAACTGCTTAAAATGCGCTACATCCATTTCCGATTGCGCCGCTATGCAATTGACATTATGTAAAACTTTTTCAAATAAAAATTTGAATTTTTTATAACCTTGCACTGATTTTTCTGCAAGTCTAGCATTGGCCATCACTAAAGGAATCTGCTTTGCGTTTAAAGTGTAAAAAAGATTAGGCCAAATTTCCGTTTCCATGATCACAAACAATCGCGGTTGAAACGCATTCAGAAATCGTTTCACTGCACCCGGAAAATCATACGGTAAATAAACATGTTGCACCGTATTGCCAAAAATAATTTCAACTTGTTTAGAGGCCGTGGGTGTTGTAGTGGTAATCGTTAAAGGAATATGAGGATATGTTTTTTGAATTTGTGCAATCAAGGGTCTTGCTGCCATTAATTCACCTACTGAAACTGCATGTAAGCAAATACCTTTTTGCTGATAGCTGCGCGCATAACACGCAAAACGCTCGAATATACGCTTACGATAATCAGGCGCTTTAAGAGATCGCCAAAAAAGTCGCAGCACAATGAATGGCATGAGTGCCATTAAAAATAGTGAATAAAGTGAACGTACCATCACACATTTAATTCCATTAGACTTTTTAATACTAGATTCGGCGTGAGTTGTTTTAAACAATTTAAATGCGTCAGTGGACATTCACGTTTAAAACAGGGACTACAGGATAAACCGAGTGAGACCATTTTAACTTGTGTAGATAAAGGTGGTGTAAATTTAGGGCTGGTTGAACCATAAACCACCACTAAAGGACGATTCAATGCCGCAGCAATATGCATTAATCCTGAATCATTGGCAACGACTGCTGTAGTACAAGACATTAAATCCATAGTTTCAGTCAGTTGTAATTTTCCTGCAAAATCTACACATTGATTGTCACACAAATCTTGAATCGCTTGCGCTTGCGGCATTTCGGCTTTGGATCCAAATAACCATACCGCCCAACCGTCTTTTAATTTATCGATAGCCACTGCCGCATAATGTTCCGCGGGCCAACGTTTAGCTTCTCCAAATGCAGCGCCAGGACAAAGTGCTAAAATAGGCTGATTTTGAGCAATTTTCACCGGATGCTCACTTAATGTTGCCGCTAATGACTGTGGCGATTGTGTTAATTCTGGCCAAGGCAAATCTTTAGGCAAAGGTTCATTTTTTGCAAACGCGTGCGCAGCAAAACGTTGTACGCATAAAGGCAACGCCTCTTTATTCATTCTTCGTGCATCATTTAGTAATCCAAAACGACATTCACCCAACCAGCCAGTACGCACTGGGATTTTTGCAAAAAAAGGAATCAACGCTGATTTAAAAGAACGCGGCATAACAATCGCTTGATCGTAATGTTCATTACGCAATTGTTTACCCAATTGATAACGTTTTAACAAACCCAATTCACCATGACCTAAAGGCAGAGGAATCAGTTGTCTAATTTCTGGCATACGCGTTACCACTGCCGCGCTATGCGCAGGTGCAAGCACGTCAACAATACAATCTTCGCGCTGTTTTAATAATTTAAAAAGCGTTTGCGCCATAATCATATCGCCTATCCAACTTGGGCCTATGATTAATATTTTTTTAGGTGTGCTCATGGTATTAATTCAAAATGTGCGCTGCAATAAGGACAATCCGCTTGACCGGTTTCTTCAATCGGTAAATAAACCCTGGGATGACTGTTCCATAAAGTCATATTCGGCATAGGACAACACAAAGGCAGATCACTATCTTTGACTTTATAATTGTGCGCCGCATTGGCTTCTATTAATGGTTTTTCTGACATAATTTCATTATACCAAAGTTAACCATTCTGGGTAAGCACTGCCTTTACCTGAAACTGCAGCAAAAAATGCTTCTTGCAATTTTAAAGTAATGGGTCCAGGTTTGCCTTCGCCTAGGGTGCGTTTATCAACGGAACAAATAGGCGTCATTTCTACAGCAGTTCCGGTTAAAAATGCCTCATCGGCAACATATACTTCATCACGGGTAATACGTCTTTCAATGACACGAATCCCAAAATCACGGGCCATTTGTATAACAGTATCACGGGTTATCCCTTGTAAACATGCATCTGTAGGCGGTGTTATTAATTCACCATTAATGACCATAAAGAAATTAGAGGAACTCGCCTCCGCCACAAAACCCTGGGTGTCTAACATTAATACTTCATCATAACCATTCGCCACCGCTTCTTGGGTCGCCAAAATAGAATTAATATAATTACCGCAGGCTTTAGCTTTATTCAAAGTACTATTAGCAAAATGACGGCTAAAAGAAGACACACATAAATGAATCCCTGATTCTAATGATGCCTTGCCCATATAAGCACCCCAAGTCCAAGCGGCTACCATGACATTAATCGTCGTATCTTTGGTAAGACGTAAACCTAAAGACTCTGGGCCTGCAAAACATAAAGGACGAATATAGGCCGAATTCAATTTATTCTTACGTAATAATTCTTGCTGAACTTCATTAAGTTCTTCTTTTGTATAGGGAAGTTTCATCTGGAGCATATGCGCTGAGCGAAACAAGCGATCCGTATGCGCTTGCAGGCGAAAAATCGCAGGACCTGACGCCGTCTCATAAGCCCTCACCCCCTCAAACACCCCAAAACCATAATGCAGGCTATGGGTCATGACATTAACATTAGCTTCTTCAATCGGTAAATATTTGCCGTTTAACCAAACGATTCCTGAAAAAGGGGGTAATCCCATGTTGTTGACTCCTTAAAACTTAACATTATGCAGCACAATTCCCTCAGAAATCTAGTCCTGCGTTTAATAGCCAGCCTTCTTAATATTCTCTTAATGACCATAAGGTATATTACAAGATAACTATTTTTATCTAACTAAATTATATAGGTTAAATTTTATGTGGGCTTTTTTATTGTACCTTTATTTTCTTGTTGTTAGCACGTTCTATAGCGAGCCTGCCTCTACAAACAGTAACTCTAGCATATCATCTCATTCTCAGACTGATAATCTTAGCAGTAATCAAAGATATCAAGAACCAGAACAAGAACCAGAACAAGAACAAGAACAAGCAGCAATAATATCTACACTCGCAGCCACAAGCCAAAGTGGGTTGGCCGCCATGACTAATACACAGTGGGCCCAGTTATGCCTTGCTGCAGTGCTCCTATTTTCATTGTCTGGGCCACAAATATTAGCATTCACGCAGGGAAGAGGTAATCGATTTGGCAATGTATATAATGCGCAGATCTTGAACAAGCTGGTACCTTTCTTTTTTATGGCTAGTTATATGTTCTTACTAGCAAATACAGCTAACCCTGACAAAACATCAGCGCAAAAACTAAACGCAGGTGAGCGTACACTGTTCTTCTTTGGGGTGTTCTTAATGTTATCTTTTCTCCCCGCGAATATGAGGAGCAAAATTGGCCATGGTTGTCCTAATTTTGAAAATTTATGCGTGGGACTTAAAGATTTTATAACCATCAAAGTCCCGTCATTACCCGGCGGACAAATTTGGGGCCCTCTAGTAAAAACATTTTTAATTGCAGGACCCACTTATTATGGCGCTCAGCAGGTTAAATCCTTAGAGGTAAACGATGCCAAAAAACTCAACGTCTAATACCAAAAAACTAGTCCTTCATTCACAAAAGGCTAAAAACATCGATAAAAAAGATATTTTTAAGCTTGAAAACTGGCAGGAGCTGCTTGATTCGCACCAGCCTTATTCTGGAAATAATCCTGAGAAGGAGGACCCGCGTGTTATTTTAGAAAAATTGAATTTATTAAATAGCCAAGAAAACCTTCAAGAAATGAAAAACTATTTAGCAACAATAAACCCCTACTGGAGCGGCATATTTGAGCCCATTTTTTATCGCCACGTTTCGATTGATAAGCTGCCTGAGCAAGTAAGTCAGGATCAGAATGATAAAAATACTTATGTAGTGCATTATCCTGGCACTCAGATTAGCCAAGGGAATATGTTTGATCCGATGACGGTGGGCTTATATTACAACAATATCAATTATCGTCATGTTGATGGTGTAACGAATTTAGTGTTTGGTACGGGTGGGACAAAAAATGCGATGGCCGTTATTCAAGATATCAACGCATGGATACAATCCAGGATTAAGAGTGGCGCTAAGATTGAAGAACTCTCTTTAGTCTGCAGCAGCTTTAGTCGTGGATCTGCGGTAGTAGAAGTGATTGCAGCGTTATATAAACTGCACCCTGAGCTAAAAGTCCATGCGTATTTACTAGATCCAGTAAGAGGCTGGATTGATGGTCCTAATGCTGCAACTGAATCTAAAACTCTACCCCCTTCTGTGAAAACTTGCCTAGTGACTTATGCAAATCCTAAAATTATAGATCCGGGATTTATGGCCGTCACCTTCCCACGAGAATTTAAACCAGAGTCCAAAGATACCTCCTACCTGGCTATATCACAAAATGCTGGGCACAATATGGTTGGATTATTTAATGACAATCCTCGCAAAAACAAACAGGCTTATGCAAGCTACTGGTTATATTTAAAGTTTTTAGTACATACAGGCGTGCTAGATAAAACCACTTTTATTCCTGATTTAAATGATGCTCATGTTAAAAAATGGACGCAGCCTTTAAAAGATCAAAATATGAGCGATAACCAATTAAACATATTAGGGGCTAATCTTCACAAGATGAAGGATGATGATCCATTTAAAGCGATTATAAAACGCGCTATAAATTGGGCAAACCTACCTGAACCAACTACCAAAATTACTTTTAAAGCAAAATTATAAAGGGGGATAAAATACCCCCCTTTTTTAGGAAAAAACCTAGGAAAACATGATTACATCATGCCGCCCATGCCTCCCATTCCGCCCATACCACCCATGCCGCCCATATCACCACCGCCAGCTGCATTATCAGCTTTTGGTAATTCAGCAATCATGGCTTCTGTTGTGATCATAAGACCTGCAATAGATGCTGCATTTTGTAATGCAGTACGTACTACTTTAGTCGGATCTAAGATACCCATTTGTAACATGTCACCAAATTCACCAGTTGCTGCGTTATAACCAAAGCTGCCTTTTTCTTGCAACACACGGTTTACAACTACAGAAGCTTCTTCGCCGGCATTAGTCACGATTTGACGTAAAGGAGATTGCATCGCACGTAGGGCTAAATTAATACCCATTGTTTGATCATCATTATCACCTTTAAGATCTTTAATCGTTTGTAATGCACGAATTAAAGCTACACCACCACCAGGGACTACGCCTTCTTCAACAGCTGCACGAGTTGCATGCAACGCATCTTCAACACGCGCTTTTTTCTCTTTCATTTCAACTTCAGTAGCAGCACCGACTTTAATGACTGCAACACCGCCGGCTAATTTCGCAACACGTTCTTGCAATTTTTCGCGATCATAATCAGAAGAAGTATCTTCGATTTGTGCGCGTACTTGTTTCACACGTGCTTCGATATCACCAGGACTGCCAGCGCCATCAATGATAGTCGTGTTGTCTTTAGTAATCACGATGCGTTTAGCAGAACCTAAATTATCAATCGTTGCATTTTCTAAGCTTAAGCCTACTTCTTCAGCAATGACGGTTGCGCCTGTTAATACTGCGATATCTTGTAACATTGCTTTACGACGATCGCCAAAGCCAGGTGCTTTGACTGCGCAAACTTTTACAACGCCACGGATAGAGTTAACAACCAATGTAGCTAAAGCTTCGCCTTCGACATCTTCAGCAATAATCAATAAAGGTTTGCCTGATTTTGCAACGCCTTCAAGAACAGGTAACATTTCACGAATATTAGAAATCTTTTTATCCACTAATAAAATATAAGGATGTTCTAATTCACACGTCATGCTTTGTTGATTGGTGACAAAATAAGGTGATAAATAACCACGATCAAATTGCATACCTTCAACGATGTCCAATTCATTTTCAAAACCTGAACCATCTTCAACTGTGATAACGCCTTCTTTACCGACTTTAGACATCGCATCTGCAATGATTTGGCCAATAACAGAATCAGAGTTTGCAGAAATCGTACCGACTTGGGCGATGGCTTTATCATCTTTACAAGGTTGTGATAAGCCTTTTAAAGCTTCTACTGCTTTAACCACTGCTTTATCAATACCACGTTTCAAATCCATAGGATTTGCACCCGCTGCCACAGCTTTAATGCCTTCAAGTAAAATACTTTGTGCTAATACCGTTGCGGTAGTTGTGCCATCACCTGCTTCATCAGAAGTATGAGAAGCGACTTCTTTCACCATTTGCGCGCCCATGTTTTCAAATCTATCTTTTAGCTCGATTTCTTTTGCAACAGACACACCGTCTTTAGTAATGGTCGGTGCGCCAAAAGAGCGTTCCAACACCACATTACGACCTTTAGGACCTAGCGTTACTTTTACCGCATTAGCCAAAATATTCATGCCGTTCACCATACGTGAACGTGCATCTTCAGCAAAACGAATTTCTTTTGAAGCCATATGTATTCACCTTTCTATGTTATTGTTTAATTAATTAACCTTCAATGACGCCCATGATGTCGTCTTCACGCATCACCAAGTAATCTTGTTCTGCGACTCGAACTTCTGTGCCAGCATATTTGCCAAATAACACAGTATCACCGACTTTCACATCTAAAGGACGAATATCGCCATTTTCCAATAGCTTACCTTTACCAATGGCAATAATTTGGCCACGACTAGGTTTCTCTTTAGCGTTATCAGGAATATAAATCCCGCCAGCTGTTCTTTCATTCTCTTCAAGACGTCGCACCAACACGCGATCGTGCAGTGGGCGAATGTTTGCTTCTGCCATATTGTCTCTCCATTAGGATTTAAGTTGTTGAATTAGCACTCTCAAACTCTGAGTGCCAATGATATGGGGCCGATTAAACCATTGTCAAGGCCTAGTTTAAAAAGATTCCCCTGACCTACCGCCTACCACTGGCTTGGTTACAGTTTATGGTTTATAATGTTTTATATTTCAATAACTTAAACTATTGCGTTCTTAAGGGAATCTAGGTACAATGAAATAGTAAGTAGTAGACCTAAGTAATATGAGGTAAGAAAATGCCTGCTGATGATCAAAAGAAAAATGAAATTATAAGCAATCCTCACCAGGATGCTGGGGTTGCAAGAACTCACCAAGCTGCCGTCGAAGCTAAGAAAAAGAAAGATGCATTAAGAGCACAAAGAAAAGCGGCTGCAACCAATAAAGCTCCAACGCAGCCATCCAAAGCATATTACCCAGATACTGCCTTAACCAAAATTAAAGCTGCACCATATACTGCAACTGCTCCCAGTGATCTCAATACCGCTTTTAAAGCTTATGGGGATAGACTCACAGAATATGATAATGCAAAAGCTATTGTCCGCGCGAAATACAGTCATCAAGATGTATCTAGATGGCATAGCGTGCGCCATCGTCTTTTTTCTTTTCAACTATCTAGATATGAAAAAGCCCGTGATGAAGTGAATAAGCTAAAAGAAATCCGCAGCCATGCCCCAGCGAATAAATTTTCCCCATCTACATGGTTGCCTGCAACGAAGAAATATATTTCTTTTAGTGCGAAAAAGTTAGCTGTAGCAGAAGCTGAATTAATAGCTGCAGAAACAGCATTAGTTGATGCTGAAACAAAACTTTTAGCTGATGCACGTGCTAATAAAAAAGCTGCATTAGAAGGACTGACAAATATTGGCGCCGATAAAGCAACCATAGATATCTTAACAGCGCTTGAAAGCTCAGACGATGAAATTTTAAAACTTGAACAAGAACAAACCGCGAAACATGTCGAAGCACTTGATAAAATTACAGACTGGCATCTTGAAGGCAGCTATAAAAATGAAACACCTTCTTTTGCTGATCTTAGTCTAACACCCAGTTACCAAAAAATTTATGACTTACGCAAAGGCGCTGAAAAAGATGCTGAAGAATTACAGAAAAAATTAACTGATGAAAAAACAAAATTAAATAAGCAACTTCTTGAGATTCAACAAAGAAGAGCAACAGCACCTGCACCAACTGATGCAGAAAATAAAATCCTTAATAAAGCTGAAGAACACATTAAAACTCAAGTCGAAGCAGCTGATAGAATTATCAAAGCATCAAAAGAAGCGTTAAAAGCAGAAGATAAAAAAGCAAATGAACATTTAGAAGTAAAATATAAAAACTTCTTTTCTGATACCACTAAGGCAAGTCTTAAAGGTGGAGTTAATAAAAAATTTGTGGGTGCCGCAGGAGTCACGGCCACTTTATTTTCAGCAAATTATGTTACAGGTATGGTTCTTACGGCATCCCTTCTTGCCCCCCCTGCCTCATTCGCACTTGCTGCTCCGATTGTCTTTTATTTAGGGTGGGTGGGTGCCAAGGCTGTGGCTCGCACAGGGATGATTTTATATAGCAAAGCTACACATGATGAGTTTATTGATGATCATGGCCATCAAGTTATAGCCGCTAGAATTGGTTCCACTGATGCTTATCTTGCGCTCGTCGTTGATGAAAAAGGCAAAGCAACTGGCGTAACCGTGGGTGGCGGTATCGGAAATGTAACTAAAGAAGATAGAATCCTACAAGTAAATGCTTTCATAGATAAGTTTATTCAAGCCGGCATTATTGAAGTCCCTGGTGGCATCTTAGTGATGACCAGTATCCCCGATTATGACTATGAGGTCTATGCTGAATATTGCAATTTATTAACTGCTCGCTGTCAAGAGTTGGGTATTAAAATAAAATTTGAAGACCCTAGAAGTAAGAAAAATCCAATACAAAATGAAGCAGCAAACGAGCAAAAAATATATGCTGAAAAATCTGTGGCAGTCCAACAAAAAAACCAAAAAGAACTTGCGGAGTTTACCCAACGCCCAGAAAACATAGGGGCCTCCCCTGAAGAGGTAGCAAATAGATTTGAATTCTATAAAATGGCAAAAACAGGTACAAATACTGAAAGCGCATCGCTTATAAATACTGTTTGGGATTCTCATAAGAAAGAATACAAAAGTGATACAGCAAATAGACATGTAATGAGTGTACTGGATGTTGTTAAAAAAGCGGGTGATGAAGGTGCGAATAAAGATGATAAAAACAAGCAGGCCCCTCCTGTTGTTGTGGGCGCTAATAGTGCCACAGGAGCACCTGTGGTCAATAGCTTAGCCCTAGCAAATGGTAATGCAAGCTCAAGTAGCAATGCTCCAAGCAGCACTAACACTAATACAAGTTCAAGTTCAAGTTCAAGCAGCAATAGTAGCTCAAATAACAATAACAATAACAATAACAATAACAATACTAACAGTAGTTCTAGCAGCAGTACTCATGAGGCAACTGAGTATAATATACACCACAGACCAACTAACCCCTGGCATATATAATCCTTTGCTTTAAATCTATTTGCTTGCCCCTCAAAAAATGCATACAATAGATTATGCAAAATCGCGTCCCTTATTTATTTTTATTATTCATCTTACTACCGCTTTACGCGCTAGCTTCTCCTTTTGATAATCTTTTACAAAAACCTAAATTACTTCCACCTGAAGAGGCGTTTGTCTTAACTGTTTTAGATACTAAGCCCAATGAAATCACCATCAGTGCGCAGATTGCGCCGGGGTATTATTTGTATCAAGACCAATTTAGTTTTACTGCTCCCAAGGATTTATCTTTAGGCGAGCCTATTTTCCCGGAAGGGGTTATTAAAACTGATGAATTTTTTGGTACGCAAACTGTGTTTGAAACGAATACACTCATTACTATTCCTGTTTTAAAACATCCTGTTCAAAGTGAAATTACTGTAGGTTATCGCGGGTGCGCGCCTATTGGCGTGTGTTATCCGCCTATGGAAACTATTTTATCCTTGGAATTTGACGCTGCACAAACGAATGGTGAGCATATAAAGGTGAGCCAAATTTTAGCCGATAAACACTTTGTTCTAGCGTTAATCATATTTTTTGGTTTAGGTATTTTACTCGCATTAACACCTTGTGTATTGCCCATGCTGCCCATTTTATCGAGTATTATTTTAGGACAAAAACATTTAAACCGAGCAAAGGCATTTGAATTAAGCTTTATTTATATTATCGCGATGTCGCTGACCTTTGCGATTGCAGGCGTTATTGCGGCATTATTAGGTGCCAATTTACAAAGCAGTTTACAACATCCTGCAGTACTTATTTTTAGCGCGGCGATATTAATTATTTTAGCGATTGTGTTATTGTTTGATTATTCTTTACAACTACCGTCATTTATCAGCAATAAACTTGATCATTTAAGCCGCAAACAAAAAGGTGGCACAGTGATTGGTGTTGCCAGCATGGGCATATTATCTGCGCTGGTTGTTTCACCTTGTGTGACACCTCCACTTATTGGCGCCCTGATTTATATTGCCGAATCGGGAAATGTGATATTAGGCGGCAGTGCATTATTTTTGTTAGGACTTGGCATGGGCGTGCCGCTGATTTTATTATCGGTATTTGGTATGCATATATTGCCCAAACAAGGGCGATGGCTGCGTGGGATTAAAATTTTATTTGCAGTGTTATTAATTGGCTTAGCGGCCAGCTTAATCATGCGCATTACCCCCGCGGCTAGCAAACCCACCTTTGATTATATTGCGGTGAAAACCATAGAAGATGTGCACACACAAATCCAAGAAGCGAGCCTGATAAAGCAACCGGTGATTTTAGATTTTTATGCCGACTGGTGTGTTTCCTGCGTGAAAATGGAACAAACGGTATTTCCAGATCCTCAGGTGCAAGTATTACTTAAACACTTTCGCTTCTTAAAAGCCGATGTGACGGCAAATGATGCCGATGACAAAGCCCTGATGCAATATTATGAAGTCTATGGCCCCCCTGCTATTTTATTTTTTAGCAAAGATGGCAAGATACAGCCTGAACTGCAGATTGTTGGTGAGATTAATGCCAATGATTTTGCTACTCACACTAGTAATCTTCTGCAAAAAGACGTAAAATAACGTCAACTTCTGAAAAAGGCTGAAAACCATGGATATTCGTAAAGTTAAAAAGTTAATTGAATTACTAGAAGAGTCGCAATGTACAGAACTTGAGATCCGCGAGGGTGAAGAATCTGTGCGCATTAGTCGTGCCTCTACTATTGCACCTACTGTTTATGCTGCAGCGCCAGTGGTCACAGCCGCATCACAAACAACTCACCATGAAGCACCTGTAGAGAAGAAAATTTCAGGTCACACAGTTAAATCACCTATGGTAGGCACATTTTACCGCTCCTCTTCTCCAGATGCAAAGGCTTTTGTAGAAGTAGGCCACAGTGTTAAAGTCGGTGATGTGTTATGTATCATTGAAGCCATGAAAATGTTCAACCAAATTGAAGCTGACAAATCCGGCACCGTAAGTGCTATATTGGTCGAAAATGCTGAACCGGTCGAATACCATCAACCCTTATTTATTATTGAATAGCAGATAAACATTATGTTAGATAAAGTCTTGATCGCCAATCGAGGCGAAATTGCATTACGTATTTTGCGCGCCTGCCATGAACTTGGCATTGAAACCGTCGCAGTATATTCCACCGCTGATAAAGATCTGATGCATGTAAAACTTGCAGGTGAATCTGTGTGTATTGGTCCGCCCGCTGCGGGACAAAGTTATTTAAATATACCCGCCCTGATTAGCGCAGCAGAAGTCACTGATGCCACCGCTATTCATCCAGGTTATGGATTTTTGGCTGAAAATGCCGATTTTGCAGAACGTGTTGAAGCCAGTGGTTTTATTTTCATTGGTCCTAAAGCCGATAATATTCGCTTGATGGGTGATAAAGTCAGCGCCATTGCCGCGATGAAAAAATCCGGTGTACCTTGCGTGCCTGGATCTGATGGATCGCTTGGCAATGATAATGAAAGAAATTTAGAGTTGGCCGAAAAAATTGGTTACCCGGTCATTATTAAAGCATCCGGTGGTGGTGGCGGCCGCGGAATGCGTGTAGTTCATAGTCCTGCTGCATTAATTCATGCTATTGCCATGACCCGTCAAGAAGCACAAGCGGCTTTTAATAACAGCATGGTCTATATGGAAAAGTTTTTACAAAATCCACGTCACATTGAAATTCAAGTCGCTAGTGATGGTCAAGGACATGCGATTCATTTAGGTGAACGTGATTGTTCTATGCAACGTCGCCATCAAAAAGTATTAGAAGAAGCACCGGCCCCCGGTTTAACTCCTGAACAACGTAAAGCAATTGGTAGTCGTTGCGTGCAAGCCTGTTTAGATATGAATTATCGTGGCGTAGGCACCTTTGAATTTTTATATGAAGACGGTCAATTTTATTTTATTGAAATGAATACCCGTATCCAAGTAGAACATCCAGTCACTGAAATGATTACCGGTATTGATCTCGTACGCTTACAAATTGAAATTGCCGCCGGAAAACCTTTGAGCATCACTCAAGAACAAGTGCATTTTAAAGGTCATGCCATTGAATGCCGTATTAATGCTGAAGATGCGAAAACATTTTTACCAAGCCCCGGGAAAATTGAGTTATTCCATCCGCCGGGTGGTTTAGGCATACGTTTTGATTCACATATTTATTCTGGTTATCACGTTCCGCCTAATTACGATTCTCTCATAGGTAAGCTGATTACTTATGGTGAAACTCGTGACATTGCCATAGCCAGAATGCGTAATGCTTTAAATGAAATTGTGATTCAAGGCATAAAAACTAATATTGCATTGCACCAAGATTTGTTGCATGATGCCAGCTTCGTACAAGGCGGCACCAATATTCATTATCTTGAAAAAAAGCTTGCCCTACACAAATGAGTTATATTCAGCTGGAATTAACGAGCGATGCCTCGGGTGTTGAAATTTTATCTGAACAACTCGAATCATTAGGTGCTCTTGGTGTAACCTGGGTTGATGCTTTTGATAACCCTATTTATGAACCCGCGCCGCAAGCTCATCCTTTATGGGATCAAGTCATAGTGACGGCTCTTTTTCCAGAACAAGCTGATATTGAAACTATCAAAAACACCTTACAAAACCAGCTAGGTATGATACCGATAGGTCAAAGTCATGTTGAAGATGAAAACTGGGTAGAGAAAAATTTAATTGACTTTAAACCCATTGCCATCACACCTTATTTTTGGATCTGCCCTAGTTGGCATAAAGTCAATATCGTTGATGCAAAAGTTCTACATCTTAACCCAGGTCTTGCCTTTGGCACGGGTGAGCATCCCACCACACAAATGATATTAAAATATTTAATTAAACATCCACCTATCCATAATACCGTGATGGATTATGGGTGTGGTTCAGGCATATTAGCATTAAGTGCCTGTATATTAGGGGCAAAACACGCTTATGCAGTTGATATTGATCCACAAGCATTGATTGCAACACACAATAATGCGCAATTAAATCATATTCATGATGATAAAATAACTATTGACTTACCCGAGAAACTCACGCAGATTCAAGTTGACCAATTATTGGCCAATATCTTTATGGTGCCATTGTTGAAATTGCATAAGATTTTTACAACTTTAATAAAACCACAAGGAGAAATTTTATTATCAGGCATTTTAGCATCACAAGTTGAACAAATTTTCATCACATATGAAGAAGATTTTCACTTAAACCTAGTAGATCAACAAGAAGAATGGTTGTTATTACACGGTACTATGAAAAAATAATAAATTTTTGCTAAAAAGACTTGTCATCGATAGTTCAAAACAGGTATGATGTTTTCATTATAAGAAATGAGCAGGAATCAACATAGATAAAGGACTAATCGATATGGCAACTACATTTTTAAATAATTCAGTGCAACAAAATGTTGTTGATGCACACTACGTTCCTCCACTACGCGATAGCGTTAAAACAGCAGTAGAAAAATATTTCACTCACCTAGATGGTCAACAGATTAATGATCTATATGAAATGGTATTGAGTGAAGTTGAAGAACCTCTGTTTCAAACTTTAATGAGAATCACCGGTGGTAATCAATCACTGGCTGCAAAAATTTTAGGCTTAAGCCGCGGCACTTTACGCAAAAAATTAGAACAATACGATTTGATGTAAATTCCTATGTCATCCTGAGCCAAGCGAGGGATGACAATTCCGGCAACCTCAGGTAAAATATCCCATTTTACCAACAAGCAGTTATTTAAAATCATGTCATTTACTATAAAACGGGCTTTAATCAGCGTTTCCGATAAAACCGGCATTATTGCGCTTGCACAACAATTAGCAAACCATCAGGTTGAAATACTCTCCACTGGCGGCACTGCACAAGCTTTGCGTGATGCAAACATTCCAGTGGTAGATGTAGGAGATTATACCGGCTTTCCAGAAATTTTAGACGGACGCGTCAAAACCTTGCATCCTAAAATTCATGCAGGTATTTTGGCAAGGCGTGCAATCGATAAAAATACATTAACTGAATTAGACATTCCATTTATTGACTTAGTCATAGTCAATTTATACCCATTTGCCAACACCATCGCTAAACCCGATTGTACATTTCATGAAGCGATAGAACAAATTGATATTGGCGGCCCCAGCATGTTGCGCGGCGCTGCAAAAAATTATCAAGAAGTAGCTGTTGTGATAGATCCCGAAGATTATCAACTGATCATTGAGCACTTATCACAACATCATTTAACAGAACAGCACCGACTTATACTTGCACAAAAAGTATTTGCACATACTGCCTATTACGATACTTTAATAAATGATTATTTAGCTGAACATACTGCAGAAGTTTTATTACCGACTAAACGAACTTTAGCGCTTACTGAGCAATTATCATTACGCTACGGTGAAAATCCCCATCAAGCGGCAACATTTTATCAGCAAGGTATTCACAAAACTGGGCTTGCGGCTAGCATTCAGCATCAAGGTAAACCTTTATCTTATAATAATTTACTCGATGCCGATGCAGCTATGGAATGTGTAACAGCATTTACGCAAATGCCCACTTGTGTGATTGTAAAACATACCAATCCTTGTGGTGTTGCCATTGCAAATGATTTATTGACTGCATATCAACGTGCCTATCAAGCTGATCCCACCTCGGCATTTGGTGGCATTATTGCTTTTAATCAAACACTTGATGCAAAAACTGCGCAAACTATCATTGATACGCAATTTGTCGAAGTGATTTTGGCGCCAAAATTTGACGAAGCTGCGCTTGAAATTTTAAAGCATAAACCTAATGTACGGGCATTAACCTATCTATCTGATAAAAATATAGATCGTTTATCTTATCGCAGCATTAGCGGTGGTTTATTGGTACAAGAGCAAGACAATCAAATGATCGATACAAATAATTGGAAAATCGTAACAAACAAAAAACCTAATGCAGATCAATTAACAGATTTAACATTTGCTTGGCAAGTCGTGCGTTTTGTAAAATCTAATGCCATTGTATATGCCAAAAATGGTCAAACTTGTGGTGTAGGTGCAGGTCAAACCAGTCGTATTATGAGTTGTGAAATTGGCATTCTCAAGGCAAAACAAGCTGGCCTTTCGCTAAATCAATGTGTACTTGCATCTGATGCATTTTTTCCCTTTTCAGATAGCATAGAGGCTGCAGCAAAAGCAGGTGTTGCAGCAATTATTCAACCTGGCGGATCGTTACGCGATCAAGAAGTGATTAATGCCGCCAATGATTTAAATATGGCCATGATTTTTACCGGTATAAGACATTTTAAACATTGAGGTTTTATGAATATTTTAATTATTGGCAATGGTGGACGCGAACATGCAATGGCTTGGCATATTGCCCAAAATAATCGCATTGCTAAAATATTTGTAGCCCCTGGCAATGCCGGCACGCGTCTTGAAGCTAAAGTTGAAAACATAGAAATTGCGAGTACAGACATTCCTGCATTAATGACATTTGCAAAAAATAATCAAATTGCATTAACGATAGTCGGCCCAGAAGCGCCTCTTGCTGCAGGTATTGTCGATGCTTTTCAACACGCTAAATTACCCTGTTTTGGCCCTACACAAAAAATGGCGCAACTGGAGTCTTCAAAAACATTTGCTAAAGATTTTTTAAAACGTCATCAGATTCCATCAGCGCAATATGAAACTTTCACGGATGCAATGGCTGCCATTGATTATGTCAGCACACAAGATTTTCCGATAGTCATTAAAGCAGATGGTTTGGCTGCAGGTAAAGGCGTAGTCATCGCCGAAAATAAAATCGTCGCGATTCAAACCATAAATGAAATGTTAAATGAAAAACGTTTTGGGGACGCCAGCGCAAAGATCATTATTGAGTCTTTTTTACAAGGCGAAGAATGTAGTTTTATCGTCATGTGTGATGGCAAAAATGTATTACCTTTTGCAACATCGCAAGATCACAAAGCCCGCGATGATGGTGATAAAGGCCCCAATACCGGCGGAATGGGCGCATATTCACCTGCACCTCTTGTAAATGAATCATTATATAATACCATTATGGAATCAGTTATTTATCCTACGCTTAAAGGCATGGCCAGTGAAGGCAATGCTTATACGGGGTTTTTATACGCAGGATTAATGGTTTCTCCTAAAGGCGTGCCCTATGTTTTAGAATTTAATTGCCGTTTAGGCGATCCTGAAACACAGCCCATTTTAATGCGCCTGCAATCTGATTTAGTAGAATTATGTTTTGCAGCAATTGCAGGAAAACTGAATGAAGTTGAAGCAAAGTGGGATGAGCGGTCTGCATTAGGTGTAGTATTAGCTTCAAGAGATTATCCAGAACAACCTAAAACCGGTGAAGTCATCACTGGTTTAGATCACACTTTACCAAATGCTAAAGTCTTTCATGCAGGAACTGTTTATAAAAATAATGAAGTATTAACAAATGGTGGCCGTGTTCTATGCGTCACCGCACTTGGCGAAACATTATCGCTGGCAAAACAACTCGCTTATGAACAAGCAAAGCTCATTGCTTGGCCCAGTTGTTTTTATCGCAAAGATATTGGCGATAAGGCCTTATAAATTATTTTTTGTTTTTCATCAAATTATTATTATTCACAACAGTAGGCTGCTTTAACTCTGCGAGTTGTTTTTCCATACTGTTATCTAAAATTAATACGCGCCATTCTGAAAAAGGATCGTTTGGATCTAATGTTTTTATTACTTGGTTACGCTGCATGGCAAATGTTTTATCACCCGTGAACACAACATTTCTATCATTTGCTTCTTGAGCCAAAAATTTCTCGGCAACAGGTTTTCTGACTCTTTCATAATCTTTAACTGCAGCGAGGATATTGCCTTGATGATGTTTGATAGATTCCATCAACACGTACGCATCATCAGCAGCTGAACTGGTGTTATATCCATGTGTGGGTGAAGTAGCATGGGCCGCATCACCTGTTAATAGAATGCGTCCACCTGCGCTAATCCAAGTAGTAAGACCTTTTACTTCATAGGTAGGTCCCGCATAAGTGTGCTCATTTTCAGGTGCATTTAATATTTTTGCATTAAATGGCGATTGTTCATTCAACTTATCGTTATATAATTCTTTCAGTTGCGCTAATTTTTTGCCTTGCTCTACTGGTTTAAAATCTTTTTCTTCCATCCGATAATAAGCATAAAAACCTTGTCGGCCATCATTCAAAGGGCAAATCCATACACCAGCATTATGCCATGGCTGGAAATAAGTCTGATCTAGCGGGAAATCAACAGTTCCTTTATCTAAAATACCAATCCATACACACAAGCCTGTATATTCTAATGTTGCGTCTTTTTCGATTTTTTCTTTCCGAATAGCTGAATTTGCACCATCTGCAGCAATGACTAGATCAGCATTAACTTGGATATTTTTACCTTTAGCATTATCCGTAAATGTAACAGTTGTACCCGTACCCGAACTCTCAAAAACATCTACATAAGTATGATTTAAATGAATATCAATGTTTCTTTCTTGTGCGGCTTTCAACAGCAGCGCTTGCAACTTGGCTCTTTCAACGGTGATAATGGCATCACCCGTTTTTTCATAAAATTTATTCAAATCACCTTTATATAATAATTTGTTCTCATCATCATACATAGTGGTGTAATTGATCTTTACATCGAGCTCATCGACAATATTAGATAAGCCTAAATCGCGTAATCGTTTAATGCCCGTTGGCCACAACATCAGCGCCCCGCCTAGACCTTTTAATTCTGATGCTTTTTCATAAATAGAAATTTTAGCCATAGGTAAGGCTTTTCTTAACGCAATGGCATTGAGTAGCCCAGCCATCCCAGCACCCACGATAACGATATTTTGTTTTTGATATTCGTACATCATTTTACTCCAGATGTAAATCTGTCACAAGAATAACACAAACCAGCATAAGGTGACAGGTTAACGAGATTACTTTATACTTTAACCCCATGAACCCCCTAGACGCCATTAAAGACCATTTACACATCCCCGATATCAAATATCATATTTTCCTATGTGCCGACCAAACTAAGCCCCAATGTTGTAATAAAGCCCAAGGGCTTGAATCTTGGGAATATTTAAAAAAGCGTTTGGATGAACTCAAACTCACGGATTTGGGCGGGGTTTATCGGAGCAAGGTTAATTGCTTGCGAGTGTGTATACAAGGCCCGATTGCTGTGGTCTATCCAGAAGGAATTTGGTATCATTCGTGTACCCCTGAAGTGTTAGAACTCATTATTCAGCAACACTTTATCAAAGGCGAAGTCGTAAGTGCCTATCAATTTTCAGGACCTATGAAGGATTAAAACATGTCAAAATTTATTATTAAAACCTATAACACTATTTCCCCTTTAGGATTAGCGGTATTTTCAGATGCGGGTTATATCGTGGACCCAAATGCGCAAGCACCTGATGCCATTTTATTACGCTCACACGTACTTGCACCCGAAGAAGTGGCCTCTAGTGTTAAAGTCGTCGCACGTGCGGGCGCCGGTGTTAATAATGTGCCTGTGGCAAAATTATCTGAGCGTGGCATTCCTGTATTAAATACACCCGGCGCCAATGCTAATGCTGTTAAAGAATTAACCCTTGCCGGTTTATTATTAGCTGCACGTCATATTTGTGATGCTGCTGCATATACACAAACATTAAGCGGTGATAAGACAGAATTTAATACACAAGTCGAAAAAAATAAAAGTAAATTTAAAGGTGTGGAATTAAAAGGCCGCACTTTAGGTGTTGTTGGCTTAGGTGCAATTGGCGTAAAAGTAGCGAATACAGCACGCGCAATTGGCATGAAAGTCATTGCTTTTGATCCACATATTACCGTTAAGCGCGCTTGGGATTTATCATCCAGTGTAAAACATGCCAATAATCTACGGGAATTATTAGAGACAGCTGAATTTATTACGATTCACGTACCTCTTGTGCCTGAAACTAAAAATTTATTCAATGCCGCATTATTTGAAAATGTAAAGCCGCAGAGTGTATTACTTAATTTTTCTCGGCAAGAAATTGTTGATGAAACCGCGGTTATTGCGGCACTTGATAACAATCAATTACGTTATTATGTGTCTGATTTCCCAACTCCTGGTTTACAACAACATAAAAAGGCTATTGCACTGCCGCATTTAGGCGCTTCAACTGTTGAGGCAGAAGATAATTGTGCAGTGATGGCTGCTGAGCAAATTTGTGAATATCTTGAATACGGCCATATTATTAACGCTGTTAATTTTCCAGATGTGGAAATGGCCAAACGTGGTGCGCATCGTATAGCAATTGCCAATTTAAATGTACCGAATATGGTGGCGCAAATTTCCAATCAACTGGCAAATTCGCAACTTAATATTATCGACATGATTAATAAATCTCGCGATAATCTTGCTTGCACCATGATTGATGTAGATGCACCCATTCCAAATGAATTATTAAAAAATATTCATGCGATTGAAGGCGTATTAAATGTCAGGATCTTATCATGAGCGATAAAGAAACCTTAAAACAAAACGCCGCGCTTGCTGCACTCAAATTTATCGAGCCTGATATGATTATTGGAGTGGGCACCGGTTCTACAGTTAATTACTTCATTGATGCGCTCGCAAAAAAAGATTATCGCATTAAAGCCGCTGTGGCAAGTTCACTCGCCACTAAGAAAAAATTAATACAAGCCGGGATTGAAGTCATGGAGGTCAATAGTATTGATCGCATTCCTATTTATATCGATGGCGCCGATGAAGCTACAGAACATTTGAGTTTAATCAAAGGTGGCGGCGGTGCATTAACCGGTGAAAAAATTGTTGCGCATATCGCTGATAAATTTATTTGTATGATTGATGAAGCCAAATTAGTCCCGGTATTGGGTACTTTTCCGCTTCCCATTGAAGTCCTACCCATAGCACGCAGTCTGGTTGCACGTGAAATGATGAAGCTGGGCGGCAATCCCATGTATCGCGAAGGTTTTGTCAGTGATTATGGCAATCAAATTATCGATGTCTATAATCTTGAAATTTTAGATCCACATGCCCTAGAAGCACAAATTAATCAAATTCCAGGGGTGGTCACCAACGGTTTATTTGCGCACCGTGGCGCGGATCATTTATTGATTGCAAAATCATCCGGTGTAGAACAGCTAAACAAATAAGGACACATCATGGAAAAGAAAGAATATCCAAAAGTGAAAAAAAGATTTATTATCGGCATGGCACCGTCTTTGATTACACTCGCATTGGTTACGATTGCAGTGAGTATTGTTTATTCATTAGTTACGCATTAATCGTATAACGCTGCAGCGATTGCGAAAAGTTTTTCAGGGCTTCAATACCTGTTGCTTCTGCCTCGACACACCACGCTTGTAGCGCGTCTAACAACTCTTTTTGGCTTGCAGTAGTGTGTTCCCAAATGGCTTGGAAACGATTGCGAAAATCATAAACCACTTGCAAAGTTTGACTATGTTTTAAAGCTTCTGCTAAATGCTGCTGGGCATGATCATCCACTAAACTTTGTTCACGAATCAATAATTTTTTAATCTTACGACTGAGATTACGTTCTTGTGAAAATACGGGCGTAATCACATCTTTTGCATAATGTGCCATCACTTCAAAACGGTTTAAGAATATAGCTTTGACCGTGTCTAGATCGATATGATCTTTACTCGCAAAATGAGGTGTAGGAGGAACGCGTTTGGGTTTAGCCAGTTTAAAATAAGATAATATTGTAATGTACATCCAGCCAATATCAAACTCAAACCAACGCACTGATAATTTCGCTGAAGTGCCATAAGTGTGATGATTATTATGCAACTCTTCACCGCATAATAAAATCCCTATCGGCGATACATTGGTTGAAGCATCTTTACATTCAAAATTACGATAACCCCAAAAATGACCTAAACCATTGACAACGCCTGCCGCCGCTATCGGCGACCACATCATTTGAAACGCCCAAATGGCAATGCCTGGCACGCCAAATAAAATCACATAAATTATAAATAAAGAAATAATGCCGGCAAAATCATGAGGGGTATAAACATTACGTTCCAACCAATCATCGGGTGTACCGGTGCCAAAGCGTTCTAGGGTTTCTTTATTCTTACTTTCAACGCCATATAATTCAGCGCCAAACCAAAATACTTGTTTTAAACCATAAACATGAGGACTATGGGGATCTTGTGCAGTTTCACAATAGGCATGGTGTTTACGATGAACAGCTACCCAACGTTTGGTCACTAAACTTGTGGTTGCCCAAAGCCAAACACGACAAAAATGACTGACTATAGGGTGTAAATCTAGGGCTCTATGCGCTTGAGCGCGATGCAGAAAAATGGTGATACAGGCTGTAGTAATATGCGTCAAAATCAATGCCGCAACAATAAAACCCCACCAGGGTAAATCTAACAAGCCGTAGAACATAAATCACCTCTAAGCTTAAGCAATACAATAGGTCATATTAACATAAGTTTACAACAATTCCCATTAATGTATACTGTGGGCATGAAAACCGGTATCTTTCCAGGCACCTTTGACCCGATAACCCGCGGACACAGCGATTTAGTAGAACGCGCCTGCCAATTATTCGAAACTGTGATTATTGCGGTGGCTGAAAATCCTGGGAAAAATCCCTTATTATCGTTGGAACAACGTATTGAACTTGTCACGGCAAGTACTGCCCATTTGCCACAAGTACGCGTACTAGGCTTTAAAGGCTTACTCATTGACTTTACACGCAGGGAGCAAGCGCAGGTTATTATCCGTAGTTTACGCACTGCCTCTGATTTTGAACATGAATTACAGCTCGCCCATATGAATGCACAACTCGCCCCCGAAATTCAAACCCTATTTTTGACCCCTAATCCACAATATGATTTTATATCTTCAAGCCTAGTACGAGAAATCACTCGCTTAAAAGGCGATATTTCCCCATTTGTTCATCCCATTGTTGCTAATACCCTTAAAAAATTATGGCCTTAAAAATCACGACCCAATGTATTAACTGTGATATCTGCGAGCCGGAATGTCCCAATGATGCTATTTACATGGGGCAAACAATTTATGAAATCGACCCTAATAAATGCACAGAATGTGTAGGCCATTTTGGTGAACCACAATGTCAGGAAGTTTGTCCGGTGGAATGTATTATTGTGGATCCTGAATATACAGAAAGCCCACAACAGCTGTTAGAGAAATATCAACAATTAACTTCGCAAAGCTAATACCTGTTCCACTAAACGTTCAATCCCAAATGCCGCGCCACAACCGGATAAAATAACTGCGACTGGTTTCATTCACCACTCCTTTGACAGGCTAATTGTAAACCTTCCTGATAATATTCCTGACTTTGAATGGTCGATTGCATTTTTGCAAATAAATCACCCAATAATAAATAGGTTTCTGGATTTGGAGCGATGGCCAAACTTTTTTGCAAATATTCTTTAGCTAATCCCCAAATTTCATGTTGATACAATAAACGTCCAACCGTCATCAGTAACACAGGATCTTCAGGATAATTTTTCAGCCACTGTTGTGCCGTTTTTAATTGTTTGTCTTTATCCATGGGTGCAACTAAACCATAATAACGTACTAAACGCGCATCATAATGCTGCTTAATACTTTGCCTTAATAAGTTTTCTGCTTGTTCATGTTCGCCATGCGAAATCAGGTACGGCACATATTGTAATAATAATTCAGCATCTAATGACCATTTCTTCGGTATTTCTTGCCAGAGCATTGCGGGCGCATCACCCCCTGTAACTTTGGCCTTAATTAATAAGGCAACATAAGCTTGCTGAGTTAAACGAAATAATTCATCAGGTGTGACTAATTTATGATTTTCTAAATTAGGTAATAAATCTAATAATTCTTGCCAGGCTTTTAATTCAATTAATACTGTCTTCAATAAGACCAAAACATTTTCATGATCCGGCGCCATTAATAATAAGCGTCGCAATGATGCTAAACATTGTTCATATTGTCCGTGCATTTGCTGCATACGCGCTTGCGTTAAACCAATCGCAATTTGCGCATGACTATGATAAGTGTGTGCTAACCGTAAATATTCATCACGCTCTAATTCTTTACCCTGTTGTTGTGCAGCAATTGCGGCACCTAAACAATTCAAAAGCGCCGTATGACGTTTATCAATATTTTTACTGAGGAGTTGTTCTGCTGCTTTCCAACGACCTTCCGTTAGGGCTAAAAATCCACGCACTGTGCGTCTTCTTACTCTTTCAAAACTTTTCTTCTTATACCATTCGACTAAATGTTTAGGCGTAAAATAAATTTCCTTAATAAAACGCCACAATAATGTGATGACAAAAAATGTAAAAATAAAAATAAGCAGGCCTAACCACAATGGCATATCAATAACAGAATCACGATACACTATCATTAAATAGCCAGGATCTGCTTTTATTTTCAGTGCAGCCCAGACGCTGATAATTAATACAAATAATACAATCAATAGTTTTTTCATTATAACGCTCCAGATTGCTCTTGGGTTTGCAACCATGTAAATGCGCGGGAGGCATTGGGAATATCCGCGACAACCGCTTGTCCAGTTAAAGCCTCTAAAGTATTGAGTGCTTGTTGCACATTAGCATCATCTTGTTTAAAAAATTGTTGCAAGGCTAAAATCGCTTGTTGTAGGCTTGCTTGATACAAATCAGTTTGTCCTAATACTGCGCCAATACTTGTGCGTTGTAATTCAACTTTTACAGTTTCTCTTAAAATCGTTTCATCAAACAATACATAATCAATCGAGGTATTACGTGGCTGAATTCGAATTAAACTTTTTAATTCACCCCAAGTGTTACTGAGCATTTTTTGCCATGTTGATTCGGTATTTACCGTAGACTCAACCGGCGGTTTTATTTCTTGCCGCGGTCGCAAAGGCAACGTCATGATTTGCTGCTGTACTTCCATAATTTTTTGATTGGTATATTCTAAATGCGGTGTTGGCGCTGATTCTAAATCCGCAATATCAGCAGCAAGCGCTTCTTGTAATGCAGACGGTGCATTGGCTGTCTTTAAGCGTGTTTGCACAAAACGCATGATGTTTAAGCTGGTTTTAACATCATATAAAATAAATAATTGCACATGGGCAATATTCAAATAATATTTAATCTCTGGCAAAGTATAAACTTCAGTTGCATGATGCAATTGCGCTTGTAGTTGATCCACGCGGTTTGTCAGTTGATCAATGGCTATTTGCTCAGCTGATGGTGCGACTGATACTGGCATTTGCGTTTGCGGCATTTGCAAATACACGCGCCATAAAATAAATCCTATGATAATAATGACTATGGGAAATATCCATTTAATTGCTTTCATATCAAATCACCCTTTATTGCGTTAATAATAGACGCCTCATCAGCGCCTTTAGCTAAAATAATCTTGCCTTTAAATCCCAAGGTTTTTGCCAGCATAACCAATCGCTCGCTTATCACAATTAATGTACTGTGTACGAATGCTTGAATATCTAAGCATTCCATACTGGTACCACTCGTGATAATCACATAATCAACCTGATTAAACTCCGATGCGGATGTCGTATTCTTTTCTCGCTGATAACACATCACTTGTTTAGCGCCGGGCCAAACACTTGTTGGCTTATCGCCACACCATTCTAATACAGTATCGCCGGTCTTGATTTTATCTTCAAGCACTGTCAATAATGCTTTTGCGCCTAAACTTGTTTTCGGATAAACAATATCTGCTTTGATAAAGTGCGCTAACTCTTGCGCAGTACCAGGACCGACCGCGGCCCAATGTAATTGACTTAAATCTAGCATAGACCAGGTCTTTACTACTTGCGGCATGATGGTTTGAACGGCGTGTCTGCTTGCAAAAAGATGCCAGGTATAATCATGCAAATGCAAAATAGTATCTTGTACGATTCTATCATCGCTTAAAAATTTAATATTTAAACTCGGATAATAATAAACCTGCGCGCCTATATGTTCTAAAGCAGTGATTAAAGGTTTCGCAAGAGTGCGAGGCCGCGTCACTAAAACGCTGAATTTATGTGCATGCATTTAAAATTTGATCCGCGCCTTTATCGATTAACTGCTGCGCCAATTGTTCGCCTAATTGTGCAGCATCTTTTTTTGCGCCTTTCATGTGTTCACTGATAATTAAACTACCATCAGGCGCGCCGACCAAACCTTTTAATAAAACATTATCTTCATAAAGTGTGGCTAATCCCGCAATAGGTGTCTGACAAGACCCACCTAGATAAGCATGCATCGCACGCTCAGCAGTAATACAAATACGGGTGTCGATATCATCAAGCGCCATACACATTTTTTGCATAGCTTCATCACCGCTTCTGCTTTGAATCACAATCACACCTTGTCCCACTGCAGGTAAACATAAAGTTAAAGTTTCACTGATATTATCAACCAAATTTAAACGTTTTAAACCTGCATAAGCTAAAATAATGGCATCATATTCACCATTTACTAATTTCTTTACCCGTGTAGGCACATTACCGCGCAGCCATTGAAATTCCAAATCCGGACGCAGCGCTTTTAATTGACATTGCCTGCGTAAACTAGAAGTCCCAACAATCGCGCCTTTAGGTAATTGCATAAGCGGTATATGATCTCGTGATAATAAAACATCACTAGGATTCTCCCGCGCTAAAAAAGTAATAAGCTCTAGTCCAGGCGTCAATTGCGCCGGCACGTCTTTTAAAGAATGCACAGCAATATCAGCATCCCCTTGCAATAGAGCTTGTTCCAATTCTTTTAAAAACAAACCCTTACCACCAATTTTGGCAAGAGATGTCGATAAATCTTTATCCCCTTGCGTCAAAAGCTCAATTTTTTCACAGACAAGATCAGGATGTGCCTGTTGCAGTTTGGCAATCACAAAATCCGTCTGCCAAAGGGCTAATTGACTATTACGCGTCGCAATACGAAGTTTCATGACCGAACTCCTCCTAAAATAGGCCTAATAATATCACGATAGCTGCCGATATAATAAATAGGGATCTAAAATAATACTAAGTTATTGTTTTTATTGATAATAATAAATATATTTACCCTTGACAGACCTATAAGAAGTTGGTATATTCAAGTTATAGGTCCGATAACTAAATTTTGAGGTTTGAAATGGCGACTAATAATTTACCCAAAAATGCAGCTTTAAGCAGCCAAACTGCTATTGATGCTATGGGCTCTACATTAAGTGTCTTTTTAGGCCTACAAAAACAATTTTTTGAGCAAGCCGGCAAAAATAATGTAAATATTTCTGCAACAGGCAAACCCGTTCATCGTTATGCAACACTTAAAGCTGAAGAAGCTAATATTGAAAGAGCTTTCTACGCAAGACAAGAAGCCACCAGAATACTTGATAACCCAAAAGCTCCTTCACGTGTACCGGAAAATGTACAGTTAACAAAGGCAGAAATTACTCAAGCTGTTGATACAATGACAACTGAACGTGCGCACTTAGCAAAAGAAGCGCTAACACAAGGCCACAGTAATTCATTTAATCCTCCTCCTAAACTTGGAAGTTAAAATAGTTCTAAAGTAAAAAAACCCGGCTAGTCCGGGTTTTTTATTGCCTGCAAGCTCAAATAATGTAGAATTCCCCTATGTTACAAGAAGACTTCCAAACCGCGCGCCAGCTTACGCAAGATGAACAATTTCATGATGCTATCCTTTTGTATGAAAAAATTTTGCAGCGAGAGCCTTCGCATGTGCCTTCGCATTATAATCTGGCCTTACTTGCGGTTAAGATAGGAGACACAGATAAAGCACGCTTGCATTTTGAGCACGTGCTTAAACTAGCGCCAGAATATCCCCAGGGGCATTTTCAAATGGCGCAATTATTATTATTTTTACAACAGCCTTTGGATGCGATTTCACAATTAAACATTGCAGTAGATTTACAGCCTGATTATATCGACGCGCGACATTTACTGGCATGTACGCTGATGCAGCAACATCAAGATGCGTTAGCGACTGAACAATTTCAAATATTATTCCAATATGCACCGCAGCATGCCAATGGCCATCTTAATTTTGCCTTATTAAAATTACATCAAAAAGATCTAACGACAGCTAAAACATTATTAGAAACTGCAATATCATTAGATCCTACTTTAATCGAGGCCCATTATCATCGCGGCGTGATTGCCATGCAACAAGGCGATATTGAGCGCGCGATTATAGAAATGCAAGGCACTTTAGATAGGCAAGATGATCATTTTGCTGCTAATTATAATTTGGCAATCTTATATAAAATGCAACATCATTATAAACTCGCCATTTTTTATTTAAAAAAGGCGCAAGTGTTAGATCCTGACAATGAAAGTATTGCGTTTTTATTAAATGCTTTTGAACAACATAATATTCCTGCTCAGGCACCCAAAACCTTTGTGCAAGAATTATTTAATCATTATGCAGATACGTATGATGAGCATATGGAACAGACTTTACAATATAAAACCCCACAGCAACTACGCACTTTATTAAATCCATTTATCGAGCAGCTGCCAAAAAATCCTAATATTTTAGATTTAGGCTGCGGCACAGGATTAATTGGAAAATATTTCCATGATTTAAATGCAATATTTATTGGTATTGATTTAGCCAAAGATATGTTAGCACTTGCTAAAAAAAGAGAGATTTATGATGATTTAATTGAAAGTGATATTTTAGAATATTTACAAACCACTGATAAGAAATTTGATTTAATTATTGCATCAGATGTCTTAAACTATTTTGGTGATTTAGAAAAAATATTTACCGCCTGCACGCGCGTGCTCAATCCCCAAGGTTTAATCTTATTTTCAATTGAGTTAGTAGAAAATCAAGATTATTTATTACATAATAATGCACGTTTTGCGCACAATACACATTATATTAATGGATTAACAAATGCGCAGCATTGGCATTTATTGGCTGAAGCAACGCATACGTTAAGAATGCAAGAAAATAAACCAGTGGTGGGACAGGTGTTTGTTTACACTAAACAAACTCTTGCATGATTTTTTCATGCAAGAGATGTATCCTAAAATTCAACTTATTATTATTCTACATGGCATTCAATAGATGACCAACCAGGATCAGATCCATAAATAATAAGCTCCCCAATGTCTAAGTAAGGTATGTTTGCGCTACCATTATAAAAACAGATTGCGGTATTAGGCTCATCAAAATTCTTTATGCGATGCCATGTCAATTTAATACCTGAGGGTATAGTTGCGCCTACCCAATGAACAGTTTCCTTACAAATTCCATCAACAGCAGGTGTCACTTTATCACTGCATATTAATGCTTTTGTATAAGTAAAATGACCTGAACCCTCTGCGCCAATGACAGTATACTGAAGCTTTGGATCATCTGACAGTGGATACAGCGGATCAAATTCAAGCCCACTGACATTAATATCCAGGGTAATACCATTAGGTTGCAATGTTAATAAACATTTAGGTGGATTTGCATCATAGTCAAAGTCTACGTAAATTTTATCTAACTCTTTTGCAATATCAGTTGTGCCATCCTCAAATTTACATGGATAAGCAATACCACCAACAGAAACATCCATTTCGGTATGATCCGGATATTCATTATTCATCGTTTGAGTAAATGCTGAATTAGCCTTCCAGATATCATATGGAGTATCCAAAAATCCTGATGAACGATTTGCAGATTTAAGTTCAAGCACATGTAATTTTGCCCCATCACTTTCAGTCAAACCAGCAGTTGCCGCAAATATATCTAAAATGAAAATATCGGGTTTTACAGGCGCTTCAAGTGATAATACACAACCATTTTCTGCCACAGTATTATAGGTAACATAAACCATTGACATACTAGTAGGGATTTGGGTTGGATTCGCTGGATTTTCTCCTGCAATAAATCGACAAGCTGTTCCATTTTGCCAAATTTCACTATGTGCATAGTCAATTAACATGTCTTGTGATTTTACGGTGTCCCAAGTATTTCCAATAAGATAATCTGTTGCTACACCAATTTCAGTTCCATTTTTATCAAACTGATGAACATAAAATGTAGTCTGCGTTCCACTTTCAAGTCCGTAGACATTAAAATTCATCGACAGCGTAAATACTGGAAGCGTGAAGGTGCACTTATAAGCCGGCACATTGATCTCATCAATCACAACCTTTGAATAATCACCAATGTCTAAACCACCGCCATTACTATTTTTACAAAACCAATTCGCTTTGTTAATCTCTATGCGATGAGGACCTTGATAATCACGTTCGTAAGTCAACTCCCCTACTGTAGCAGCAGGAATATTTCCCTCCACTACCCAACTTCCTTTGTCATTTTTATAAAGGAATTGTAAATGAACAGTTTGAGATTCAGGGTTCCCGGTCTCTATCGCTTTTATATCTATTAATAATTCATTATCGGCTACCGCAACAAATGCTACTAGAGCAGTCATTAATAGACCGAGCCCTATAATTAAAAATTTATGTTTTCTCATGTTCTTCAATCCCCAAACTTGTTAATTAACTCATTATAGAGCATTTTGCTATGACCTCCTACCAATTGTGTTCAGAGGTTGTTGCTTTTAAGCCCTTATACTAGTATATAGAGTAGCTTATACCCCTTAAAGAAGTGAAGGATCACATGAATAAGTATATATCTAGCTGTTTGCTGAGTTTATGCGCAACTCCCACCGCTTTTGCTGCCCTAGGATCTGGATTCTATATCACCCTAGGCATAGGTGGCGCTGACGTTGATTATCAAAACTTAGAAAGCTTTGATTTAGATTACGTGCCCCTTTATAACGATATTGTGGTTAATGATGAATTAAATGAAGCCGTACTGAGCAACTTCAATGAGTCTGCACAATATAGCGATGCTAGTAAAGGTGTATTAGGTGGACGCGCAGCTTTAGGTTATTTATGGGATATTTTTGAAGGAGAGCCCACCCAAATTGGTGATGCTATTTTTCAATTCAACGCCACTTTCGGCTTAGAAATCGGTTACCGTTTATTTGAAACTATTGAGAATACTTTAGAAGAAATTGAAAAAGATGGTACGCATGATACTGGCAGTGGCGGCACTAGCCCACCCAGCGAAGGATGCTTCATTAATGGTTCCACTGATCCAAACTGTTTTTTCGTTTATGAAACCGCTACAGACAAATTTAAAACTCAAGCCGTTGATATATCCGCTGTGTTACGTTTGCCATTTACCGATGATAATCGCCTGGCTTTATTGTTAAAAGGTGGCATAGCTTACAATATGCGTACCGTTGACACCAGCATTCAAATTGAAGCAGATACTTCTAACCCGCCCGATGACTTTGACATTTCTTATGACAGAACAGTAACCGAATCAATAGATCATAATGAATTTTTACCCGTCTACGGCGCCGCTTTGGAATATATGTTTTATGAACACTTTGGTATTTCTGCTGAATACAGTGCGATAACGGGATCAGCCCATAGTGCTGATAGCACTTTACTATCCGGGAATCTAGTGTTTAGATTTTAACCTTATTCAACAATTTTCATATCACAGATCACACTGTTTGATAATGCAGAACCTGTTAAATTGATCTGTTGTGTCTCAGAGCTGACCTGAAGGTTTTCATCGGTATAAACATTTCTATCATACCGACATGGCGCAGTAATGGGATAATGCACGATATTAACATACAAAGGCGCAATATCGCATTCGCCGCCTTTGCGCGCAACAGAATATTTGTAGCCTCCAGAGCCATCTGCTAAATCATCAATCACCAATTGTGTTCTTCCGCTCCAACATTCATTTGTAGCTTTGATATCGAAATAAAAATCCAATTGGCTGCCATTGGTATATCCATTAGGGCTATTCACAAGATCAGTAAGAATAATTTCTGTTTCAGACTGGGTGAGTGTACATTTCTCTGCTGCTGCATCTATTGTGACATTTAAAGGTTTGTAATTTTTTATCTCTTGAGTGCCAGATTTAAATGCACAATTAAAATCATAAGTGCTAGAACCACCTTTAGACGCTTTAACGGTAAGTTTTAATGAATTGATATTTGAACCATTCGGATGCGTATAAGGCTTTCCAGCTTCCCAAGATTCTGAAACCGCGTATGATTCAGGATTTGGCTGTGCGACGTTATTTTCAAATTCATGGACTATCAATTGAGTAGTAGCACCGCCCGTTTTGGCATATACATTCAAATTAATTTGATTTTTTCCACCAAACGGTACGGTATCCATATTACACAAACTACCTTCCATCGTTAAATATACTTTAGTTATTTCAGGAGTATGACCATCGATGGCCTTATCTCCTGTCATATCTCCTGAAACAAATTTACAGTAAATAGGGGTAGCCGCTTTGATATTAAGGGTATAACCTTTACCCACCGTGCGCGTATAAGTACTTTCCCCAGTAGAAAAATTAGTCACAGTCACACCATTTTCTTTTAATTGTAATGTACTATTACTAGCTGCAAAAGTTTCATCAGCAATCATGGTTAATTTTATCGTTTCTGCTTCAGCCTCAACTGAGGAACTCACCATGACCAAACCCAAAGCCGCAGCGCTGGTTAAGCCTAAAACGATAGCGAGCTTTATTTTGGTTGAACGCATCATAATGTCCCCGTTAAGTTAAATATATTGGTAAATTGTACTAAGTATACCTCCCATTTAAATATCCACAAATAAATGCTATAGTCATCGGATTATTAACTAAGGATTAACATCATGAGAAAATTTACCACATTCGTATTATTGTTAAGCGGGTTATTATTGTCTGGCCATTTGATGGCGGCGAATACTTCTGTTGAAATTAAAACTAATCAAGGTTCGATTATTGTTGAATTGGATGAGCAAAAAGCGCCTATCAGTACGAAGAATTTTTTAATGTATGCGGATAAGGGATATTATGATAACACCTTGTTTCATCGCGTGATTCCAGGGTTTATGATTCAAGGCGGTGGTTTTACTAAAGCATTCCGTCAAAAACCAACCGATGCGCCTATTCAAAATGAAGCCAATAATGGGTTAAAAAATACTCGCGGCACGATTGCGATGGCACGTACTAACGATCCTAATTCTGCGACTTCACAATTTTTTATTAATTTAAATGATAATACGGCTCTAGATTATCATGCCTCGTCCCCTGGTTATGCGGTTTTTGGTCATGTCACTTCTGGTATGGAAGTAGTTGATAAAATCGCAAAGGAAAGAACTCACAGTCAAGATGGACATCAAGATGTGCCCGTGACACCGGTTGTAATTGAGTCCATCAAGCGTGTGAAATAAACTATTTACGTTTAAAAGTAATTAATAACTGCGCGGTTAACAGTAAAAATGCACAGGTAGATAAGTAAAGAAATTCTTCATTATATTTACTTTTGTGAAAATTATTAAACATCTGTGTAGCCGCCACATGCGCACCAAATAATGCTAATACTAAAGTTGCATAATCGGTGATTAGATTTTTCCATGGCAATAATAAAATAACCCCAACCAAACCAATCGCAGTCCTTTGCACTTGGCAATAAGGGCAAGGATAGACAAGACCGGCAATATCTAATATCCAAGTGACCACACACACAAAAATACTAAACCAGGCTAAAGGCTTAACGAAAGTATTTACATCGTGATGTTTAAACATAATATGACTCCAGAAGGTTGGTTTATTTACTTGAGTTTAGATTATATTAAACAAGTGTAAATGCGCTTGGATTTGAATTTTTTTGGATAAAATCAATAATCAGGCTTAGATTTTGCGCTAAAAAGTTTTTCGTGGCGGCAGCATGAATAGAAAATGATCTATACCAATATGGATAAAAGGTGTTGGAATTATTTATCAATTAGATTTATTAAATGGGCCCACTAGGACTTGAACCTAGGACCAAAGGATTATGAGTCCTCTGCTCTAACCAACTGAGCTATGGGCCCGGAAAAGGAATGATAACAAAACCTAGTGGCTACAATCAATCCTCGTCTTCTAAGAAACTGCGTAATTGTTCAGATCTGGAAGGATGACGTAGTTTTCTGAGGGCTTTAGCTTCGATTTGTCTAATCCGTTCGCGAGTAACGTCAAATTGTTTGCCTACTTCTTCCAAAGTGTGATCAGTATTCATTTCTATACCAAAGCGCATACGTAAAACTCTAGCTTCACGTTGAGTTAAAGTACCTAATACTGCAGTTGTAGCTTCTTGTAAACCACGGGTTGTTGCGGCATCGATTGGAGACAACACTGTAGTATCTTCAATAAAATCACCTAAATAAGAATCTTCATCACCAATGGGAGTTTCCATGGAAATCGGTTCTTTAGCGATTTTTAGAATTTTACGAATTTTATCTTCAGGCAATTCCATACGTTCAGCCAATTCTTCAGGTGTGGGTTCATAACCATTTTCCTGCAGCATTTGTCTTGAAATACGATTAAGTTTATTAATGGTTTCAATCATATGTACGGGAATACGAATAGTCCTGGCTTGATCGGCAATCGAGCGGGTAATCGCTTGACGTATCCACCAAGTGGCATAAGTAGAAAACTTGTAACCACGACGGTATTCAAATTTATCTACGGCTTTCATCAAACCGATATTGCCTTCTTGAATTAAATCTAAGAATTGCAAACCACGATTAGTGTATTTTTTCGCAATTGAAATCACTAAACGTAAGTTGGCTTCCACCATTTCTTTCTTGGCGCGTCTCGCTTTTGCTTCACCTATCGAAATTTGGCGATTGAGTTCTTTAATTTCATTAATCGATAAGTGCGTGTCTTGTTCTAAAGTTTGCATATCACGTTGTGCTTGTAAGACAACATCACGATGCAATTTTACGCTTTCAGAATAAGCACTACGTTTTTTCGCTTCTTTATCCAGCCATTCTAAATCCACTTCATGCCCTGGAAAAGAAGCGATAAATACTTCACGTGGCATTTTTGCATCTTTCACACAGGCTTTCATAATAACGCGCTCTGCCGTACGCACTTGGCTGACCATACTGCGTACCCGTTTGGTCAATTTATCAAATTGACGTGGCGTTAACCGAAACCTGGTAAACTCATGGGATAAAGTATCTTGCAAAGTTTGAAGTTTTTTCTCATTGGGTTTAGCTTTTTTACTTTCTTTCATAAATGCTAAATAAGCACTTTCCAAAGCATCAAAGCGTGCGCGCACGACTTCAGGATCAGGGCCTGTATCACCGGCTTCACCTTCGCCGCCTTCTTCTTCATCTTCTTCAGGAATTACTTCTTCTTCGATCACAGGTTCTGCGGCGACAATGGCTTCAATTTCTTCACCACTATCATCGGCATCAAAAAATCCAATTAATAAATCAGAAAAACGTAATTCCCCACTTTCTAAATTTGCACGTTCATCTAAAAAGTCTTGAATCAAGGCAGGGTAAGTTGCAAAAGCCGCCATAACTTCGCGCAAGCTTTCTTCAATACGTTTAGCAATAACAATTTCACCTTGGCGGGTTAATAATTCAACTGTACCCATTTCACGCATATACATACGCACTGGATCAGTAATATGACCTAATTCAGCATCCATGGCGAGCACGGCAGCAGCTTCATCATCCACCACTTCTTCTGTTTTTTCAGCAAATAACAGCACTTCTTCATCAGGTGATTCTTCATAGACTGGAATTCCCATTTCTTTGAGCCTTGCCACGATGTCTTCAACACGTTCAGGGTCGATAGTAATGGGCAAATTATCTTTGACTTGATCCAGGGTCAGGTAGCCTTGCTCCGTACCACGGTCTATCAATTGTTTGAGTTCTAATTGCTGTTTTCTGTGATTGCTCATTTTATAATAAATCCTAAAATCTTGTAGAAAAAGTCCTTAACGAATACCCGCCTTCATCCGTAAGTGCTGTAAGCCTTGGCTTACATTTTGAGGTCGCATATTCTATGACCCCTAAAAACCAAAAAGATTCAACATTATTTCAATTATTTTTATACTTCTTCATCTTTTCTTAATAATTCATGAATTTTGCTGCGATCGGCAGGATTTAGCTCGGATAAATCGTCTCTTCTAATCTTAGCTAAGAGATGACCTAACTGAACTTGTGTCACTTCCTGGTGTAATTTATTTACAATATCCGTAAATTCCCGCACTATCGCATCATCTTCAGTCAGCAACAAAGGTTTTGCTGCAAGTGCTGCTAACTCTTGCTGCACGGCTTCTGGCCAATGTGCCAAAAGAGCCCCGATACTTAAACTGGGTTGCGCTTGCAATAAGTGCACCAGTTCAATCAATAATCCCGTATTCGCATAAGGCAAAACCTGTAATTCTTCTATCTTATTCACTAACCCGACTACTTCTGTACGTTGCAATAATAAACACAGTGCTCTATCAACAGGCGATAAGCCTCCTGTTTTTGCAGGAGCCCTGGCTATTTTTCTTGTGTTTACTTGTCCAGGAAAAATAGCTTCTAAGAGCCTTGCTCGATTTAAGCGCGTATATGGCATCAACTGCTCTATAAGCATTTCGCGTAATACCCCTTGAGGTAATTGCGCCAATAAGGGTGATGCTAAACTCACTAACCGTGCTTGACCACTCACATAACTAGTATCGACTTGGGCCAACAAATGTTTAATAAAAACTTCAGAAAAAGGTGTCGCTTTTTTTATCAGTTGTAAAAATGCATCCTTGCCTAATTCACGTACAAAACTATCTGGATCATACCTATTCGGTAAGAAAATAAACTTTAATGAATATTCATCTGAAAGTAAAGGCAAACTGGTTTCTAATGCACGCCATGCGGCATCTCGCCCAGCATCATCACCATCAAAACATAATATCACTTCCGGTGTTAAACGAAATAAACGTGTCAATTGTTTGGGTGTCAATGCAGTGCCCATCGTCGCAACCGTTGTGGTAATACCATATTGGGCGAGTGCCACTACATCCATATAACCTTCAACTACAACCATATAATCAAATTGGCGCTTTGCTTGCATGGCTTCATACAAACCATAAAGCTCACTACCTTTATGAAAAAGAGCAGTTTCTGGTGAATTCAAATACTTAGGTTCACCTTTATCTAAAATGCGTCCACCAAAACCTAATACCCGCCCGCGCTTATCGCGAATGGGAAACATAATGCGATCACGAAACCTATCATAATGAGAATTATTTTTTTCAATAAGCATGCCAGTTGCAAGTAATTCACTGCGCTTAGGATTAAATTTTTTTAATAATGAATCCCATTCAGAAGGAGAGTAGCCGATGGCAAACTGTTTGCATATTTCTCCAGTTAGACCTCGGTCTTTTAAATATTGAACCACCCGTTCTTTTTGTGGATGATGTTTTAATTGTTGGCAATAAAACTGCATGACTTCTTTTAATAAATCATAATGATCAACATTAGATTTTTCATAAGTAGTATTGCTACTATATTCTTTAGGTAAACTTACGCCTTGTTGTTTGGCTAAATATTCTACGGCTTCAATAAATGAAAAACGATCATAAGCCATTAAAAAACCAATGGCATTGCCGCTGGCGTGACAGCCAAAGCAATAATAAAACTGCTTGGTTTGACTTACGGTAAATGAGGATGATTTTTCTTGATGAAAAGGACAAAGGCCTTTTAAATTATGGCCAGCCGATTTTAAGGGCACGCGGGCTTCAATCAGCTCAACAATATCCGTGCGAGCGATTAAATCATCGATAAAATGTTGCGGAATAGTTTGGTACGACATAGTATGCGAATTAATGACTGAGTATGTCTTTAACTGTAGCACTTAATACAGCCATATCGACCCGGCCTTGAACCTCTGGTCTTAATATAGCCATGACATTGCCCATGTCTTTAATAGAGGTAGCATTACTTGCCTTAACCGCTTCTTTAACTAAATTGGCAAGCGCAGCTGTATCTAAAGGTTCAGGTAAGTAACTTTGAATAATAACAAGTTCAGATTGTTCTTGCGCGACTAAATCGTCACGATTAGCCGCTTGATAATGGGTAATAGATTCGCGACGTTGTTTAGCGGCCTTATCTAAGACCGCTAATACTGCCGCATCGTCTAAAGAAATACGTTCATCTATTTCACGTTGTTTAATCGCAGAAATAATCAAACGTATGGTCCCTAAGCGTTGTTTGTCGCCTGCTTTTAACGCTGCTTTCATATCATCCTGCAAACGTTGTTTTAAGCTAGACTCGCTCATGACCTGCTCCAATTAACGATTATCGTGAAATTCACGCATTTGTTTATTTTCTCGGCCTAATTTTTTGTGATGCCGCTTAACAGCAGCAGCCTTTTCACGCTTACGCGCTTCTGAAGGTTTCTCAAAACCATTAGCCCGACGACGCGCTTTAGCAGCACGACCTTCTTTATCACTTTCGCGACGAAAACGTCTAACGAATTGCTCAAAAGATTCCATTTCCTTCTTGATGACTACAGCCATCGAAATCACCACCATAAGTTGTTAAAAAGATTAATTATACACCAAGGTTTGGATATTACTGACTTTTCTTGAGAAAAGCAAACAAATACGCATGAGTTATAGAAGCTTTTTCTATGGCTCAAAAATTGCAACCATATGAAAATAAAAGATTTTTTAAATTTTGGTTAATGATTCGTTTGAATATTTTTGATTTCTTCAATAGATAAACCTGTGACGCGCGCAACTAAAGCCGCATCTATACCTTCTTCTAACATACGCTGAGCTATTAAAAGCTTACTTTCTTGGCGACCTTCCTTCCTTAACATCTGCGCAATAGTCATGCTTACACCTCCAACTTTATCATTCATAGTCTGTAAAACCTCTAAGATTTTATCATACTGCTGGGTACCTGCCGTGTGGAATATATACCCTAATAATACCCCAAAAAGGTCTTTTTCACCAAGCGCCAATAACTCTTCAAGTGCATCCTGCATTGTTTTTAATCGCAAGGCAATATCTTGAGATCGCCTGTGCTTCATCACAAATGACATCAATCCAGAAAACGTATATTCTCTGAAATCCTCATCTTCAATCTGCCCCAAATCAATTACGTTAATCGGCTCTAATAAATATTGCCTACCTATTACTTGATATTCTTTAACAAATAATTCATCTAATTTACGCGCATAAGGATACGGCGAAATTTTTCCATGATAAAACACCAATGGGTACACCAATGGTAATTCTTCTGTTTTATATTGCCGCGCATGATCATGCATAATCGCCAAAGCGTAACGCATAATTTGTAAAGGCATTAAACGTTCAGCTTCACTTTTATGATCAATCAACAAATACAAATAAGCCAAGCTCTCGCCCATGCGCACACTATAAACCATGTCCGTCACCGACTTCCGCAATTTCACATCCACATGAATATCTTTTTGCAAAGTCAAAGTTGTCAAATCAATAAGATTCAAAATATCTTTAGGCAAATACTGCACAAAAAACTGCCGCGCCGCGCGCAGGTCCGTCATACAATAAGTAAAAGTCCGGTCGTGAAGATCCATCTTGGACATAAGCCTTTCTCAAATTTCTTCAAAGGCAATTGCGAAACAGCCTGTTTCGCAAATTTCTAGAGTCCTCTGAACTCGATATCATCTCAGAAAAGTGTTGATTTGTCATATATTATTAACTATTATTTGATATAAACATCATATAAAAAACATTTATGGATCAAATGTGAGTTGATTTTCGATACTGATGATTTATTTGAGTAATATATGAATTTTGAAAATAATCAGGACTTATGATATTAATTATATAAATGATTTACAATCACATTAAAAAGCATTAAAGCGCAAACCTTAAACTTTATATTTAAAAAGATATCTATTATAATATCTATATAAATATCTTTTTAGGAGTCTCATATGCAAATCATCACCGCAACAGAGTTAAAACGAGACATGAAACAAATACTTGAACGCTCCATAGCCAGCAAAGAACCCATCATCATCAAACGCCCACACGGCCATGATATGGCATTAATTTCCTTATCTGAATATGAATCTCTAAAAGAAACCGCCTATTTATTAGGCGAAAAAGCCAATGCCGAACACTTAGCGCAGTCTATAAAACAATTAAAGGATCTAGAGTAAACATGGAAATTGCTTTCACGAATATCGCCTGGGATGATTACCTAAACTGGCAACAACATGATAACAGGTTTGGGTAAACCCGAACCATTGAAATATCAATTAAAGGGCTATTATTCACGCAGAATTAATCAAGAACATAGACTTGTATATCAAGTCACAAAAGAAAATGTGTTACATATCATTTCAGTACGGTATCATTACGAAAAATAAATTTCTCATCAAGTGATCGTCAACTCAACACCCCGCGACTTGCTCGCGGGGCCAGAATGAATGCCGCGCAAATTTTACAGTTTTGCTTTTAAAGTAAATTCTGTTTTAGGAGTTATTTCTGCTGCGAAATCTTCTCTTGTCGGCGCATTAACAACACTTGATGCGCTAGAGCTTGCAGTATTGCCATCATCTTTTTTCACTTTATACAAATCATTCACATGCAATCTCCAAGCATCACGGATTCCATTTCCTGTTGTCCAAGCCTCTTTAGTTGGAGAAAGTGCATCAAATAAATTTGTTAAGGCAGCTTGGTCGTTTGCTGTATTTTTTACAGAAGATTGTTGCTCATGATCGCTTTTGGTTTGAAATATTATATATTCACCATGTTTCTCTGCAAATTTTTGATTTTTAGAAGATGCTTCTTCTTGAGGATATTTCACATATCTACCACCATGTACTTTTGTTAAGTCTTCCTCTGTAAATACATCCAGTTTTTCATCACCATCCTCAGAAGCTTCTTCTACAAAACTTTTAATCCGTTCATTATTTTCATTTGAACCATTTCCATTTGCTTCATAATTATCATCAAGGTCATCACCGTCGTTGTTATCGTCACGATCTTGACGTACTAAGCCTGCAGGTGTACCGTGCGTAACATTGGTAAATAGTTTTTTCCTTTTAGGCGTTGCATTATGTTGAGAAGCTTGCTGTCCAAGTCTTTCTTCCAATTGTTGAATCTTCTGTCGATCCAATTGTCGTTCTTTTAGTAATTGTTGAACTTGCTCTGGAGCTTGTTGTTTCAAATTCTTCGTATTAAAAATATCATTTAATAAACCTAATGAACGAAATCCAGCATTGTTTATAGCATTAAAATATTTCTTTAAATCTGTATATGCTAAAGAAGTTTTTTCGCTAAAAGAAAACAAACCTCGCGGCTTTAACAAAATATCGCAAATTTTTTCTCTATATATTGGATCATCTTTATAAACCAATAGTAGATCAAACCATTGATGCGCAGTAAGATATTTTTCATCATAATCATCAAGTGAGAAAAAACTTCTAGAGTTTTGGCGATTTATTAAAGCCTCTAAAATGTCTGTATGATTTTTAGCATGCACCACCAATTGCGCAACGTTATCGTTAATAATATCTGTGCTATTGATATCAATTAAACTATCTACTTTAGCATTAATAATGCGTTTTGCTGTTGTGATTTCATCTGAAAAAAGTGCTAACCATTTACTCCATAAAAGTGAAAATGTGCTTAATGGTTTACTGGATATTGATTTTATCCATGTATTTGCAGCTTGATAACCCTGCGTACGCATTGTTGAGTTTCCTGCAAACACATTAGTAAATTCTTCAGAAGCCTCAAGCTTTGCTTTTTCTAACAATTGATGATTTTCAGATTTCGTTGTTTGTGAAGTTTCAGCTCGTTGAATTAAAGCAAATCCATTTGTAATCAACTCTAGCTCCGTTTTCGCTTTCTTAAGCATTTCTGTTTTAGCAAATTTATCTAACAATAAATTAGTAAATTCCTGTTCATCTTTAAAAATAGCTGCACCACTATTATTTTTTATATGGGGAAGCCACACTATGATAGATTGAGCGATAGACAAAGACAAAACTGATAACTCTAAGAGGTATTCTTTTACTGTGGCATCTGTTTTATTTTCTCTGAGAAATATCCCAATTTTATTTCTTAAAACACTTTCAGATAAATCTGCATCATCTACTACAGGTCTTAATCCTTTTAACCAAGTCAATGCTTCTGTTGATAACTGATCAAGAAAAATAAATTTCGCCATGTTGACCTCTCTTTTTTATTTAGTTTATTTATTGATTACTGCTACTTATTTGCCGCTCTAAGTTCTACTAATTTTTCGTTCCTGTTTTTCTCTAAGAATGGGTAATCCTTTTCCATTTGCAATGCCATTTGTCCATATTTTTCTGCTTTTTTCATATTATATGGCAGCATGGAAACATCATCATCATCACTCCACATATTAAATAACATTGATATTTTGTAATAGATCATTTTTACAGTATCTTTCGCTGTTTTATTATTAACTGTAAATCCTGGTGCTTTATCTTGTTTCTCAATATCATGCAATAAAGTATCTTCAATGCTCGCCAGATTTTTTGCCACTTCAAGACCTGCATAATAAGCATTTAACTCCTGTGCCACAGCTAAGGGAGTTGCGGTTTCATCAGCTAAGGCTTCAATGAATGAAAACATTTTTGCAGACATTGTTTCTCCTTTGCCAATAAAATCACGCCGTGTGTGACCATTTGTTGCAAGCGTTGCTACCCTCGTTCCTTTACCAATGCTCTCATTATAAAGTTCTAAATTATATTGAAGTCGTAAGTTTTGCACTAATGCTACTTTTGATTGAGTCCATCCTGCATATTTTATCATGTTTTGCCCATCTGTTATTGAGCTGCTTTCAAGCTGACCTTTTGTTACTTTTTTTGATCTCCACGTTACAAAAGATAACATTGAACCGTTACCATTTTGAGTACCAAATCCGCTGGTTACTTGGGTTAAGTTAACAGTTAGATTTCCATGCGCATTTTCTTGCTCTCTTTTCTTAGTATTTTCTTGCTCTTCTTGTAATTTTCTTTCTAATTGTTTTAACCTAGTTCCTGCTAATGCGACATCATTTTGAGCTTTTGATAATTGCTCTTGTGTCGATGATGCTTTATCATTAATATTTGCTGCTTTTTGTGCAATATGTGCTAGCATCTGTTGAAAATCATTTACAGTGGTTCGTTCAACCATTCTATCGCGCATCATTTTTTCTGTTGCTGCTTGATATGAGTTAATAGCAGTTAATAATGAGGTTATACTCGCCATTACAGTTGCATTTGATTTTGGTGATGATAAAGCTTTTACTGTCATCGTATTCCAATCGGCAAATGATTTGGGCAAGCCATCTGTTGCTGAGACATAACGTCTTAATTGACCTAATAATATTGAGGCTTCTTTTGATAATACATTAGAAGGGCTTGTAAAAAAGGACTCTAGTTCCCCTTTATAAGTATCGTATAAAACAGCTTGGTTGCGTGTTTGTTTTGCATTTTCTCTAATAGCTTCAGCACTTTTTGCAAGAGTACTTAGCGCTTCCGTCGATAATTTATGTTCTTCTTTAATTTTTGATGATGAGTCATCTTGTTTGTTTTCAGCAATCATCTCTTCATACTCAAAAGCCATTTTTTCTAATGAAACAGCTTGCTTTTCCATTTTTCCTTTGATTTCTTGGACGCATACCGAAAGAGATTCTAATAATTTCACTGGTACTAAAGCATTTTTTTCTCGCACTTCTAGTAATGGGTCTACATCACTACCAAAGAGAGAAGAAATCAGTGTAGATGTTACCAAAATTTTAGGCATTACAACCAACTCAAACTTTGCTAAATGTGTATAATAAGATTCTTCTTGTTGTGTAGCTTCTGCTAAATGAGCTGCTACGGATGCTAAAACTTTTTGATTAAATGCTTCTTCACTCATATTGCTAGCTGTCGCGTTTAATGCAATAATTTCTTCTTTAAATTTTCCCATTTTGTACAACCTCAAACTTATATAATTTTTATAATGCCTCTATTAAGTAACCTACCATATTGCCAAAAATTTGGCCAACTGAATGTTTCTATGGCTTATATAAAATGATTTTATCATGAATGAATTTTTAACTAAACATAAAACGTGAATGAGTTAGATGATTACACGGCTTTCATCGCGGCAATTTAGTCTAGAATATAAAGACACCTATTCTAGCCAACTAAGGGACTCGTATGACTGTGACTTGGATCAATATCGGCCTCGCCTTTTTGGAAGGTTTTGCGCTGATTATTTCGCCTTGTATATTGCCTATATTGCCTATTGTTTTATCTGGATCGCTCGCGGGGAGTCGTAAGCATCCGGTTGGAATTATTATTGGTTTTGTGGCGACTTTTGCGGTGTTTACTTTGTTTGCGCATAAATTAGTTGCGTGGCTCGGGATTGATTTAAATATTTTGCGGGATGTGTCTTTGTTTTTGTTATTACTGCTCGGTTTTGTGATGTTGTCGGGTTTTTTAACTGAGCGGTTTGCGCGCTTGACGGGTGGGCTTGCAACTATTGGTGCAAACATTCCGGCTTTGAATAAAAATGATGGCTTTTTCAGTGGGCTGGCATTGGGCAGTTTAATTGGCCTTATTTGGACGCCGTGTGCTGGGCCGATATTAGCGGCTGTGATTGTGCAAAGTGTGGTGCAAACCACTACTTGGGATAGTTTTTTGACAGTGCTTGCTTTTGGTATTGGCGCGGCGGTGCCGATGTTAATCATTGCTTTTGCGGGCAGAAATATATTAAAGCGCTTAAATATTTTTAAAACCCATTCGGTACTATTGCGCAAAGTATTAGGTTTGATTGTGATTATTACCGTGTGCTATATGATTTATAGTAATAGCATGTCTTCACCTTTTGGCTCTCGCGCGACTTCAATTGATACGCATACACAATATACGCCTGCTGCGCCTTTACTGAATCCCATTCATAGACCTTATCCTGCGCCTGAAATTTCTGGCATTAGTGCATGGATTAATTCTGATCCCTTAACCATAGAATCTTTAAAAGGTAAAGTCGTATTAATCGACTTTTGGGCTTACTCTTGTATTAACTGCATTCGCACTTTGCCTTATTTAAACAGTTGGTATGAAAAATATCATCATGAAGATTTTGTGATTATTGGCGTGCATAGTCCGGAATTTGATTTTGAACGTGATCTTAACAATGTACAAGCGGCGGTGACAAAAGATAAAATACTTTATCCGGTTGCGCTCGATAATCGTTTTGCCACTTGGAATAATTATCATAACAGTTTTTGGCCTGCGCATTATTTAATTGATAAAAATGGTAATGTGGTTTATGAAAAATTTGGTGAAGGTGATTATGGTGTTACGGAAAATAATATTCGCTTTTTATTAGGCATGAATGAACATGTGCCCATGCATGCTGATCCTGCAACCGCATCATTGATGCAAACTCCAGAGACTTATTTAGGTTATACAAGAGCCGATAGTTTTGTGCGTTTTGAAAATCTGCAACATAATACAGCCGCGCAATATACTTATCCCAATACTTTGCCAGCAAATACATGGGCGCTTGAAGGTAATTGGACAGTATTGCCCGAGAAAATTTCTGCGAGTCAAGCCAATGCTAAAATTAAAATTCATTTTCATGCTGCAAAAGTATTTGCGGTGATGGGACAACATGCGGGCAAACCGATTGCAGTGGAAGTGCGCTTAGATGGCGTGTTGCAAAATACTGTTCAAGTGAATGATGATACTTTATATACATTACTTGAATTACCTGCGCCGCAAGCGGGGGTTTTGGAATTGACAGTCACAGAGCCTGGGCTTGAGTTATATACCTTTACTTTCGGAAGCTGATGACAGTCATTTACACTGACAGGCAATAACATGTTTTATTTTCATGCATAATCACCTAAAAACATGTTTTATTTATCTGCATTAATCAAAAATATATATATTTTTCAAATGCTTATAGCAATGGTTTTTATGCGTGTCTTCATAAATACCAGTTATATATACCTTGTTATTTTATGCAAAATTGTATAAAATAACCTATAATTATCTCCAAGTAATGTACAATTTAACAGGTTAGTTTATGCATAGAACCGCTGAAATAGATTTAATCGACTGGTTAAATGAAGAGCCTCGTATGCCCTTACTCATTCGGGGCGCGCGACAAGTGGGTAAAACCACTCTGATATATCACTTTGCCGAAAAGTATTTTAAAGATAATTGGCTTGAAATTAACTTTGAGCTTGAACCAAAGTTTAAAGATTGTTTTAACTCACTTGATCCCATTGATATCATTACAGCAATTAACTTTATAGCACAAACAAAAATTACGCCTAATAAAACCCTTTTATTTTTAGATGAGATTCAAGACTGTCCACAAGCGATTCTCGCGCTACGTTATTTCAAAGAAAAAATGCCGCAGTTGCATGTGATCGCTGCTGGATCATTATTAGAATTTACATTGAATAAACCAGACTTTCGCATGCCAGTTGGACGTGTAGAATCATTGTATATTAAACCTTTGTCATTTTTCGAATTTTTACAAGCAACTGAACCTGTTGATAACATCGATTATTTGCAACAGATTAATATTGATAGCAACATTCCTACAGCAATACATGACAAATTAATGCACAGTGTACAAAACTATTTATTATTAGGTGGCATGCCAGCAATTATCAATAGATACTTAAAAACAAAAGATTTCATCAGAATAGAAAAATTACAAGGCAGCTTATTAAACAATTATCGCAGTGATTTTGGCAAATATGGCGAAAAAATTAATTTATCACTTTTACAAAATGTTTTTAATCAACTACCCGGTTTAGTTGCGCAGCATTTCAAATATTCACGCTTAGACATTGAAGCAAAATCAAGAGAGCTAAAACCCATATTACAAGCTTTATATGATGCTGGACTTGCTTATCCCGTTCACGCTTGTCATGCCAGTGGGCTGCCGCTTGCGGTCGGTAAAAATGATCGTAAGTTTAAATTATTGTTTATTGACATTGGTCTAATGCAACATTCCCTTGGTGTAAGCGCAGATCTTTTTATGAGCAAAGATATTATGTTAATCAATCAAGGACAATTGGTAGAGCAATTTGTAGGCCAAGAATTACAGGCTTATGCACCACGTTATGAAACATGTGATTTGTATTACTGGGATAGAGATGTCATGAGTGCACAAGCAGAAATAGATTATTTATATACCTATAAACAGCATATTATTCCTATTGAAGTCAAAGCAGGTAAAAGTGGAAGATTAAAATCTTTACATTTGTTCTTAAAAGAAAAAAATGCGCGTTTAGGGTTGAAAATATCTTCCGCCCCTTTATCCAGGAATGATAATTTATTTTCTGTGCCACTTTATTTACTATGGAAATTGCCTGATTTTATGCAACAACTTGCGGCTCGCGATTTACTATAAATTTAATTCTTCCAGCGGCCAACGACTGTGAATTTGAATGGCCAAAGGTTCGTGTTGTCCGACTTTTAAACGCTGATAACCTGCAAACGCTATCATCGCACCATTATCTGTGCAAAATTCTATTCTTGGGAAAAATACTTTGCATCCCACAGCTGCAGCACGCTCAGTTAATTGTTGTCGCAAAGATAAATTGGCACCGACGCCGCCGGCAACCACTAAAGAAGTTGCCTGTGTTTGTTCAATTGCGCGTAAACTTTTTGCAACTAAAACATCAACAACTGCTTGCTGAAAACTGGCGGCAATATTTTTTTGGGTTTCTGGATCTTGGCTGCTTGCTTGCCAAGTATGTAACACATGAGTTTTTAAACCACTGAAACTAAAATCTAAACCCGGTCTATCTAACATCGGTCTTGGAAAACGATACTTTTTAGCATCGCCTAATTCCGCTAATTTTGCTAAACGAGGACCGCCCGGATATTCTAAGCCCATAATTTTTGCAGTTTTATCGAATGCTTCGCCCGCCGCATCATCTAAAGATTCGCCCAATATTTTATAATCACCAATATTTTTTATATCGGCTAATAATGTATGTCCGCCTGACACTAATAAAGCTAAAAACGGAAATTCTGGACTTGGCGTTTCTAATAATGGTGAGAGTAAATGTCCTTCTAAATGATGCACACCTATTGCAGGAATATTCCATGCATACGCAAGACTGCGCGCAAAACATGCGCCAACTAATAATGCACCGGCTAATCCTGGACCTGCGGTATAAGCAATGCCGGTGATTGAAGATTTATCGATATTGGCTTGTTTAAATGTTTGTTCAACTAATGGCAATAATTTTCGCACATGATCGCGCGAGGCTAATTCTGGCACAACTCCGCCATATTCAGCATGCAGTTCCACTTGACTGTATAATTGCTGCGCCAATAAACCTTGTTCGCCATCATAAATAGCAATGCCAGTTTCATCGCAAGATGTTTCAATACCTAATACCCGCATTAAATTTTCGTCTCAGTACCGCCACGTAAGCGTTTAATATTTTCTTTATGCCGCCAAAATAAAATCGCGCACATGATAATAATCGGCAAACTCATCATAAAGCCTTCTGAAAAAAACACCCAGATCGTGGTGACAAACATGGCGAGCAGAGCTGACAAAGATGAAACTCGGCCATATGCCCAGGTTAATAGCCAAATTGCGCTAAAACAGGCACCAAACATCCAAGATAAACCCCATAATCCACCCATGGCGGTTGCCACGCCTTTCCCGCCTTTAAATTTAAAAAATACCGGGTAAATATGCCCGATAAAAGCGGCGAGTGCTGTTAAACCCGTTAACATGGGTAATTGGAACAAATAATGAACCATCACCGTGGGAATAAAGCCTTTTAAAGCATCCCCTAATAATACTAGGGCAGCTAATTTTTTACCCGCTATTCTAGCAACATTGGTGGCGCCCGGGTTTCCAGAACCCTCTGTGCGCGGATCGGGTAAATTGAATAATTTACAGACAATGATTGCGCTTGAAATCGAGCCTAATAAATAGGCAATAAACATCCAAATTGCGTAGTCAGCCATAGCCCCATGTTCCTTATTAAAAACCTATTATGTTAATATAGGCAATATGGATAAATTATACATACAAAGCTTGCTGCTTCATACCACAATTGGCTGTCTAACTTGGGAAAAGCAAATTCTGCAAACGGTGATAGTCAGTCTTGAAATGGGGATTGATTGCAAAACCATTAGCCTAACCGACTCCATCGAGTCTACTCACAATTATGCGCTTTTATCAGAGCAATTAATCGCTTTTGCACGGGTTGCAAAATATGATTTGATTGAAACCTTGGCCGAAAAATTAGCGCAGTTTATTCATCAAGAATATCCGATGATTAAACAATTAAAATTATCGCTCGAAAAACCAGGTGCGATTCCTCATGCTAAAACTGTGGGTGTCATCATTGAACGCACCTTTGATTAATTTACCTATCCCGAGCGCTGAAGCAGGGGCGCATAGTGCGCAATTAACACAAACAATAATTGAGCGCATACAGCAAAATAATAATTGGATTTCTTTTGCAGATTATATGCAGATGGCTTTATATGAACCAGGTTTGGGTTATTATACGGCGGGCGCGCATAAATTAGGACGTGAAGGAGATTTTGTCACAGCACCTATGATATCAAAATTATTTTCTCAATGTTTAGCACATTTTTGCATGAATCATTTACCGCATGCAAATATTTTAGAACTGGGCGCAGGCACGGGTGTGATGGCTAAAGATATTTTATTATTTTTAGAAGAAAATAATGGTGTGCCCGAACATTATTTTATTTTAGAAGTGAGCGCTGATTTGCGACAGCGTCAGCAATTTTTTTTAAAACAGGTTATTCCACATTTATATTCTAAAATTCAATGGCTAGATACATTGCCTGAAAATTTTGTGGGCATTATTTTAGCCAATGAAGTGTTAGATGCTATGCCTGTTCATTTATTTCATTATAACAATAATGAATTATTTGAAGCCGGCGTCAGTGTAGAACAGCAGCATTTTATTTTAAAAGATAAACATGCAGACACAGCATTTAAAGAACAAGTTGATATTTTACCCATTGAAAATAAAACTGATTATCTATCAGAAATAAATATAAATTTAAACGGATTTTTAAATGGCTTAAGTAATGCGCTGCAACAAGGTTTAATCGTGTTTATCGATTATGGTTTTGATGACAATACTTATTATCATCCACATCGCACAGAAGGCACTTTAATGTGTCATTATCGTCACCATTCACACACAGATCCATTTTTATATCCAGGTTTACAAGATATCACTGCCCATGTAGATTTTACTGCGCTCGCTAAAGCTGGAATTGCCGCAGGATTTGAAGTGGAATATTTCGCTAATCAAGCAAGGTTTCTACTAGAAAATGGTTTAATCGAACTTGCACACACACCTGATATGGCCATGTCCCAACAAATCAATACCTTAACTTCTCCTGCTGAGATGGGGGAGTTATTTAAAGTGATGGTTTTTAGGAAAAATATTTCTTAACTGTATTAAAGATAACTTCTTCATCTGCAACAACAGAAATAAAATGACTGGGCTTTTTAAGTAGTAATTGCAAAGCAGGTGGAACGGGAATTTCGATATTTAACATCGGCTCGATAGTTTCTTCAAATTTGCTGGCATCTGCTGTGGCGACGACTATCCAGGGTTTATCTGATAATTGATTTCTGACATAACATGCGGTTGCCGTGTGCGGGCAAATTATTTTTTGATATTTTTGATAAGTCTCTTTAATGGTATCTGTAATTTGTGCATCAGTGACCGCATAGGCTGGCATATTTTCTGCGAATGATTCATGAGTTTGAAATAAATATTTTAAACGTTCAAAATTACTTGGATTGCCGACATCCATCGCATTTGCTAAAGTCTCAACACTGCGTTTGGGCTCAAAATTTCCGGTGCGAATATAATCAGGCACAATAGCATTGGCATTGGTCGCTGCAACAATTTCAGTAATAGGGCAACCAATTTGTTTTGCCCAAAACGCGGCTGTAATATTGCCTAAATTACCACTTGGCACAATAAATCTTGCGCCCACGCCGTATTGTTGAAAATACTGCAAACTGCTATATGCATAATAACCCATTTGCGGTAGCAATCTGCCAATATTAATACTATTGGCTGTGCTTAAATGTGTATACGCTTGCCAATTGGCATTGGTAAAAGCAGATTTGACTAAACGCTGGCAATCATCAAAAGTGCCTTGCACAGCTAGTGATAAAATATTATCGCCCCAACAATTAATTTGATGCGCTTGTCTTTCGGATATTTTACCTTCTGGGTATAAAATAACGACTTGAATATTTTCTTTACCATGAAACGCACTCGCAACTGCAGAACCGGTATCACCACTTGTTGCAATCATCAGCGTCATTTTTTTTGTAGCTAAACGATTCATGCATTCTGCGAGAAAACGTGCGCCAAAATCTTTAAATGCTACGGTAGGCCCGTGAAATAATTCAAGCAATTGCGTATTATCATTTAACTGTGTTAATGGTACTGGAAAATTAAATGCTTTTTCACAAATATCCGCTATTTGTTGTTCAAGCGGACTGTCTTTTACAAATGGTTTTATAAGCGCGGTGACGAGTTCTGCATAAGGCAGATTTTCTAATTTTATTTTTGGGAATGTTTGCGGCACATAAAGTCCACCATCCGGTGCAAGACCACTTTGTATAGCTGTTGCAAAATCAATTAAATCATGACCACGGGTGCTTAAATATTTCATAGAACTTGAGCGCCTTGTTTGCTAATTAGCGATACGTACTGATCGCTTGCTAAATTAAAATCTGCAAAAGCCGATTGCATCGCGTTTGCAATATCTATTGCCCTTTCTTGATTAGGCGCAAATGCAAATACACTTGGACCTGAACCTGAAATCGATGCACCTAATGCACCGTTTTCAAGTGCAGCATTTTTAACGGCTGCAAATCCCGGAATTAAACGCGCACGTTTAGGTTCAATAATACAATCATGCAAAGATTCTTGTAATAATATTAAATCTTTAGTATATAACGCTGAAATAAATCCCGCTAAATAAGCTGACTGCTTAATATGATCCAGCAATAAAATTTCTTTAGATAATACGGCTCTTGATGCTTTGGTATCTAAACGCATATGCGGATGGACAATGACCACATAAATATCAGGCACGGGTAATTCTAAAATTCTAATCGGATTAAGCGATTGCGTTAAAGTGATGCCGCCGTATAAACAAGGAATCACATTATCACTGTGCGCAGTGCCAACGGCAACTTTCTCGCCATGTAATGCATATTTAATTAATTGTGGATTGGTTAAAGGTTTTTCTAAAAATGCATTAACGGCTACTAATGCAGCAACGCTAGATGCAGCTGAACCACCCATACCGCAGCCTAAGGCTAAACCTTTTTTAATGTGAATAGAAAATCCGGTTTCTATATTTAAATCTTGGCAGAAAAAATTCACCACTGCTGAAGCTGTATTTTTGTCAGGATCTAACGGTAACTCATCTGCAGAATCTATTTTATCAATAATAATTTGATTATCATCTCGGCGCGTGAGCGTAACAATATCACCCACATTTTCAATGGCAAAACCTAGTAAATCAAAACCGACAGCGACGTTAGCACAAGTGGCTGGCGCAAAGGCGCTGATTGTTGTTAAATTATTTAATAATGTTGTCATATGATCGATACCAATCTTAATACATCCGCAAAAATACCTGCTGCAGTCACTTCCGCGCCTGCGCCTGGACCTTGAATAATCAAGGGCTGTTTATCATAACGTTTAGTTCTAAAACATAACATATTATCGGCGCCCGATAAACGTGCAAATGGATGATCTAAAGGATAAGATTTCATTGCCACTCGCACTGTGCCATTTGCTTCAATTGAACCTACATAAACAAATTTTTCGTTGGCTTTGGTTGCAGCTTCCACACGCGTTTGCATTAAATGGTCAAACTCGGGTAAGCGTGTCATAAATTCATCTACAGAACATTCACGTAACGCTTCAGGAATTAAATTTTCCACAGTAACATCAGCAAGTGTTGTAGAAAATCCTAATTCACGCGCGAGCACTACCATTTTACGCGCAACATCCATGCCGGATAAATCATCACGCGGATCAGGTTCTGTATAGCCTAATGCTTTTGCTTGTTTCACCACACTTGAAAACGGTTGTCCAAGTGATAGCTCATGAAAAATATAGCCTAATGTGCCAGAAACCGTACCTTCAATGCTATAAACATCATCGCCCGTTTGAATTAAATCTTGTAAAGTTTTAATAACAGGTAAACCTGCGCATACTGTAGTTTCATATAAAAAATGTCGGCCTAAATTTTTAGCGTTAGCTTTGAGTTCCTGATAATAGTTAAAATCACCAGAGCCTGCGCGTTTATTCGGCGTAATAATATGTGCACCTTTTTTCATCCAATCTAAATAACGTGCTGCAATTTGATCACTCGCCGTACAATCAATAATGACGGCATGCGGAATATCTTCAGCGATAATATAATCTGAAAATTTATCTAAATCGGTGGGTTCCAGAATGCCATCAGATAAACGCATTTGCTTTGAATTAGCAATGCCACGCACATAAAGATTAATACCATCATTTTCAGCTAAATTTTTTCGCGTGTGTTCAATTTGTTTTAATAAACTACTGCCGACCAGTCCGCTGCCAATCACGCCTATTGAAATAGCTTTATTGGATAAATAAAATCCACCATGCACAGCGCGCATCGCACGATTAATTTCTTGACTCGCAACGACCAAAGAAATATTGCGTTCACTAGATCCTTGTGCAATTGCACGAATATTAACATGGGCATTAAATAAACTTTGCGTAAGTTTTGCGAGTATGCCGCGCGTTCCAATCATTCCTTCACCGACTACAGCTAAAATACTGCAATGTTCATCGCAGCTGATACGCTCAATAATTTTTTCTTTTATTTCAAATTTTAATTGCTCGTTTAATACATTCAAAGCCTCTTGTGATTGCACTGCAGGAATGGCAAAGCAAATAGAATGTTCACTGCTCGCTTGGGTAATTAAAATAATGGAAATATGTTTGGCTTGCAAAATACCAAATAGTTTCGCAGCAAATCCTGAAACACCTATCATGCCTGCGCCTTCAATATTTATTAACGCAATATTTTCAATACTACTAATGCCGCGGATAGGTAAATTTGATGGCTTGATCGATTGATGTATCATTGTGCCTTTGGCATCAACGTTATAGCTGTTGCGAATTAAGATGGGGATTTGATCTTCAATTGCAGGAGCAATTGCTTTTGGATGCAATACACCCGCACCAAAATAGGCAAGCTCTAAAGCTTCTTCATAAGATAATTCATCTAAAACAAAAGCAGAAGGCACGCGTTTTGGATCAGCGCTGTAAACACCATCAACATCAGTCCAAATAATTAATTCTCTTGCATGTACTAATTTTGCAATAATCGCAGCAGAATAATCGCTGCCATTACGTCCTAAAATAGTACGCTTACCATTTTCATCACGCGCGGTAAAACCTGGAATCACCATAATGGCATCAGGATTTTCTGTTAAATAAGATTGTAATTGTGTTTCACTTTGAGCCCAATCAATCGCCAAAGTATCTTGATGGATGTAAGTGTGAATGACATCCAGCGCATCAACAAAAACTGCTTTTTTTGTTTGGGCAAGATAAGCTGTTAATATTTGTGCGGACCACAATTCGCCATAGCTTAAGACTAAATCACGTATTTGTTCTGAATAAGAGGCAACAACAGCAACTGTAGATAAAATATTTTTTATATTATGAATATCATGAGTTAACAAATCTAGAAGATGCGTTTGTGCATCCCCTGTCAGTAAAGTATCAATGACTGTTTTATGGGCATTAAAAATAGGATCGATAATGCTGTCTATAGCTTGTTTATCTTTTGCCGCGTCTAAAGCAAATTGCAAAGCATTAGTGGTTTTATCCATGGCGGACACCACAACAATAGGATGATCGCCTGTTATTAATGGGGTAATAGCATTCAGTCGCACTGCGTCCTTAACACTACTACCGCCAAATTTATGAACTATATAGGTAGATGACATAATAACTCTCATAACTAATAGGCTATCTTGCACAATTATTTATGAAAAAGCTAGTTCCGTATTTTTGCAGTATTTAAACTAAAAGCTTTTGCTGTTGTTCTTGTTGATCCCCATTGTTACGATTTTTTGACCATTGCTGGCATTTAACATAACCATGCTTGGATATCACTGCAATCATGTTTAACGCACAACAACCACCAAGAATGCCGCCAATAATTGTAGCTGCGAGTATTAATTCGCTATAATCTTTTTGTGGGTCGCAAGTATCCTTTACATGACTTTTTAAATCATCTTCAAATTTTTTACATAAAGCATCAGTAATATTTTGCCCAGCTACTTGTGTGTAAATTTGCACTTTATCAACCCAGCCTGAGCTCAGTCCATAGCCATCCAGTTTGATTTCAAAATCGAATTTACAAAGGTCCACCAACTCTTGTGCGCTAAAACCATATTCATCTATTAATTTTGGAAAATAATCATCGATCACATCTTTAACACACTTATACATATCAGCACCATTTGGCTCAACGTTGTCAGAATCTGCGGTTAATTTCCAACACACATCAGCGGCCGCTTGCGCAATATTGTCCAAATTTGTATTCATGTAAGCAAAACATTCAGTCTCTATATCTTTATCTCTAGTCGGCTCACAATAAGCTGTATTATTGGTTTTTGTCCAATTGGATGCAATATTGGTCAATGATGAATTGACAAGATAAATAGCTTCTTGATATTGATTAACGGGTAGCGATTTAACTATAGGCAAATTGGATAATAACACGCTGATAGCACTGGCAAATTTAACAACAGGGTTTATTTTAATACCCGATTGAGCATTTGACCACGCAGTCGTTTTGGGTCCAGGATTGTTAATAGCACTATAAGGATTATAGTTATGCGTTTTTTTACGATTTTTTGTTTGATTTTTTGGCATGATAATTTCTCTAAGTGTTGTGAGTGAAATAAATTACACTCACAACTTATCATATGTACAAAAAATAAACAAAATATTTATTATTAATAAAATATTAATTAACGCTTCATAGCATCAAAGAAATCTTCGTTCGTCTTCGTCGTTTTCAAGCGTTCAATCAAAAATTCCATCGCAGCAATTTCATCCATCGGATGAAGAATCTTACGCAGAATCCATAATTTTTGCAGCTCATCAGGTTTTGTTAATAACTCTTCACGACGAGTGCCTGAACGATTAATATTGATTGCTGGATAAACACGTTTTTCAGCGATACGACGATCTAAATGCAATTCCATATTACCGGTGCCTTTAAATTCTTCGTAAATCACTTCGTCCATTTTGGAACCGGTGTCTACTAAGCAAGTAGCGATAATCGATAAACTGCCGCCTTCTTCAATATTACGTGCCGCACCAAAAAAGCGTTTGGGTCTTTGCAGCGCGTTTGCATCCACACCACCTGTTAATACTTTTCCTGATGCAGGAATGACAGTGTTATATGCACGGGCTAAACGTGTGATCGAATCTAGTAAAATAATAACATCATGTTTATGTTCAACTAGACGTTTGGCTTTTTCCATGACCATTTCAGCCACTTGTACGTGACGGGTTGCAGGTTCATCAAATGTACTGGCAATAACTTCTCCACGAACAGATCGCGCCATTTCTGTCACTTCTTCTGGACGTTCATCAATTAATAATACAATTAATTTACATTCAGGATAATTTTGCGCAATCGAATGTGCCATATTTTGCAGCATCATTGTTTTACCAGCTTTCGGTGGTGATACTATCAAACCACGTTGACCTTTACCTATGGGCGCTGCTAAATCTATTACACGGGCTGTCAGATCTTCTGTTGAACCATTGCCTTGTTCCATACGCATACGATCGCTTGGAAATAAAGGCGTGAGATTTTCAAATAAAATTTTGTCGCGACAATTTTCTGGCGGTTCGTAATTAATTTCATCTACTTTCAACAAAGCAAAATAACGCTCACCTTCTTTAGGTGGGCGAATCAAACCAGAAACAGTATCGCCCGTGCGCAAATTAAAGCGTCTAATTTGACTAGGAGATACATAAATATCATCTGGACCTGCAAGATAAGAACTATCAGCAGAGCGTAAAAAGCCAAAGCCGTCTTGGAGAATTTCCAACACGCCATCACCCGAAATATTTTCTTTCTTGGCGTGACTTTTTAAAATATTAAATATAAGGTCTTGTTTACGGGTGCGAGCAAAATTTTCAACGCCTTCTTCCGCAGCAAGCTGCATCAGCTCAGCGGCTGGTTTTTTTTTCAGTTCTGTTAAGTTCATAGTTGTATGAGATTTCCTGATAGGATGTTGTTGTTAATGAATAATTGTTTTGGTGGTTAAACTTTAGATAAAAAAGTGCGGTCAAACATTTATACCCGAAGGTATGAGTGTAAGAGTAACACTTCTTTATCCGAAAATCAATATAGATTTTTACTAATCTTTAACATGCGCGTCAATAAATGAGGTGAGTTGCGCCTGGGTCACAGCCCCAACTTGGGTCGCCAACACTTCGCCGCCTTTAAATAACATTAAAGTAGGAATGCCTCTGACACCGTATTGACTTGGCGTCTGCGTATGATCATCAACATTAATCTTAACCACTTGAATTTTATCAGAATATTGTGCAGCTATGGCCTCTAATGCCGGTGCAATGGCTTTACAAGGACCGCACCAAGGTGCCCAAAAATCTACTAAAACCGGTATGTCAGCTTCTAAGACCATAGATGTAAAATCATCATCGCCTACGGCTTGTATATGTCCCATCTGTTTTCTCCTTTTTTAAAGTACTAATCATAGCCTGAGTCTTTGCTAAAAATCAATTAGGCCCTACACTTCTTTTAATGAATATACACGTTTTTTCCAAAACTTTTATGTCTATGGGTGTGATCTTATTGATCATTATCAGCACTGCTGTTGAGACTGATATTTTCCTGCCTAGCTTTCCTGCATTAAAAGAATATTTTGCTACCACAGAAAGTAAAATCCAATTACTCATCAGCGTTAATTTTATCGGTCTTTGTATAGCTTCATTTTTTTATGGACCACTTGCAGATGCTTATGGTCGCAGGCCTGTTTTATTAATCGGTATGTTATTATTTACTTTAAGTAGCATCGCCTGCACTTTGGCGAATAGTTTAGAAGTGATGTTATTTTGGCGCTTTATACAAGGCTTGGGCGCTAGTGTAACGTTTATTGTGCCAAAAACCATGATTCACGATAAGTATGACCGTGAAGAAGCGGTTAAAATACTGGGTATTTATGGCAGTATTATCACTTTTGTATTAGCCTTTGCACCCATTATCGGTAATTATTTATATCTCACTTACTCATGGCGTGCTAATTTTATTTTTATTGCCATATTAGCCACATTTACTTTGTTATCTTCAATCATATTTTTGCGTGAATCACTGCATAAAGAAAAGCGCATTTTGATGCACGCACCCACCATCATGAGGAACTATAAAAAATTATTAACTAACCCCACAGCCATGGCCTATTTATATTTATGCTGCGCTATTGTCGGTGCTTATGTGACTTATATCACCAATTTATCGTTGATTTTCATTAATCATTTAGGCGTCAGCAAAATTAATTATGGCTACTATCAAGGCGTTATTTTGTTAGTTTTTGCCACCATGAGTCTTTTTTCAATTCATATCATCAACCGATTAGGTATGCATTTTACTCGTATTCTGGGCATGAGTATTACTGTCATAGGCGCAATATTATTTTTAGTTATTGCCCTATGGTTCCCTAATAGTCCATTATTTATTACCACAAGTATGACCTTATTTACCGGCGGATTAGCGCTTAATTTAGGCATTTTTTCAGGCGATTATGTCAATGTCTATCCTGAAATAAAGGGTGTGGCAGCCGCCCTAGGCCGGAGTATAGGACTTATTATCACGTTAATATTTTTAGGTCTTTCTGCATATTTCTTTGATGGTACTATGCTGCCAATTGCATGGATTACCTTTTTTGCCGGCATATCTTCTTGGGCTGTATTATACTGGTTACATGTTAAAAGGAACTTTTCATGAGTACACGTATCTTTTCTCAAGCTTTTATGTCCATGGCTGTCGTTATATTGGTCATCATTACTTCCGCAATTGAAACCGATATTTTCCTGCCTAGTTTCCCTGCACTTAAAGATTATTTTGCGACCAGTGAACAAAAAATTCAAATGTTGATCACGATGAATTTTGTTGGTTTATGCATAGCGTGTTTCTTCTATGGCCCACTCGCAGATGCATACGGTCGCAGACCCATATTATTAGGGGGTATGTTTTTATTTACTGTCAGTAGCATAGCCTGCACGTTAACCAACAACCTAGATACGCTATTATTTTGGCGCTTTATTCAAGGCTTAGGCAGTAGTGTTGCCTTTGTCGTACCTGAGACCATTATTCATGATAACTACAACCGAGAAAAAGCTGCAAAAATTTTAGGTATTTATGGCAGCATTATCACCTTCGTTATGTCATTTGCACCCATTATTGGCAATTATTTATATTTAACATTTTCCTGGCATGCTAATTTTATATTTGTAGCCGTGTTATCCATTATTACTTTTTTAGCAGCATTGATTTTTGTGCGTGAATCACTCCATAAAGAAAAGCGTGTCATTCTGCATCCACCTACAATTTTAAGCAGCTACAAAAAAATCCTCACAACACCCAAAGCCATGGCCAATTTATATTTATGTGTAGCCGTATCTGCTGCCTACTTTACATACATCGCCAATTTATCCTTAATTTTTATTGATCATTTAAAAGTAGACAAAGAACAATTTGGTTATTATCAAGGATTTATTTTATTAGTTTTTGCAATCATTAGTTTTTCAGCAGGCAAAATTATCGCTGTCCTAGGATTAAATCGAGCACGCATTTTAGGAACACAAATTACTGTAGCGGGTTCCATATTATTTTTATGCGTAGCAATATGGGCCGGAGATAGCGCAATACTGATTACATTAGCGATGTCAATATTTACAGGTGGATTAGCTGTCAATTCTGGCATATTTTCTGGGGATTTTATCAATATTTATCCTGAAATAAAAGGTATCGCAGCAGCCCTCGGTGCTAGTGTTGGCTTATTAGCGATGTTAGCGCTTATTGCACTATCAGGGATTTTCTTTAATGGAACGATGATGCCTATTGCTATTATGATATTTTTCTCAGGGATGTCATCGATATTGGTGTTACGTTGGTTGCATACGCATTAAAAATCAAAGTTTATAATTTGCCCAAGTATATTACTGTGATGCGCTTGTTCTAACTGAATCACAGATAGTTGAGTAAGATTAGCGACAGCCTGATCGATATTATTATATTTAATATTATTGATAACATCTTGATCCGCACTCTTAATTGCTTCATAAGCATCATAAGTATCATCCCTTAATAAAGCTTTATATAAAACAATTTTTGTATTATGAAGCTTACATGAAATTGTCTGTTTATTTAGCATTTCATCGACTTCACTCACAGTCAATATATTGTCTACATATTCTTGACTAAAACCTTGAGCTAATAAATGTTTTTTCAAGGCATTATCTTCTTCAGGATCATCAACTGTATAATGGTAGACTGAATCTAATAAATATATTTTAATATTAGTTATTCCTTCCGATTCTAAAAGAGCGGCCACTTCCAAAGCGATCACTCCACCCAGGGACCAGCCCAAAATATAATAATTATCTTGCTTAGTTTCTTCCATAATGCGTTTTATCGATTGCAAATAATATTTTGCTAAATCCGTTAATTTATTTATTTTTTTGGTATGATATAAATTATAAGAATCAACTCCAAAACAACTAAATTTATCAGATAATCTTTCAGCTAAATCATGATAAACTTCACAACCCGCATGACCAGGATGTATCATAAATAAATTTGGTTTCCCGGTGGTATTATTTAACTTCACCGTTGGTTCGTATGTTCTTGTTAAAGCCACCTTGTTTTTTAATTGGTTGATGGTTTTGGAAACAAAAAGATCGGATATTTTTAATTGTGAATTGAAACTATGGTTAATTTTAGATAGTAATTTTATAGATAAAATACTATTACCGCCCAATTTGAAAAAGTCATCGTTTATACCTAGATTTTCTTCTTTCACATCCAATACTTCTGACCAAATTTTTACTAATTGCTTTTCAATTTCGCTACGTGGCGCAATATATTTATCTGTACTAGTAAACTCTGTATCAGGCAATGCCCTGCGATCGATTTTACCATTAATCGTCAAGGGCAATTTATCAATTTTCATGAATATGGCGGGTATCATATATTCAGGTAAATGTTCTGATAAATATTGATTTAAATCATTTTTATCGATCTCTTGATCAGCAACATAATAACCTACTAAATATTTATTTTCGCCCCCGCATGCTAATACTACTGTTTGCTTAATATTTGGGAAATGAGCTAGCACTGACTCCACTTCTCCAAGCTCAATTCTAAAACCTCTGATTTTTACCTGAAAATCGCTTCTGCCGATATATTCAATATTGCCATCTGGTAAATAGCGCACTAAATCACCAGTTTTATATATCCGTGAATTTTCTTCAAATGGATTATTTATAAATTTTTGTGCGGTTAATTCAGGATTATTGAGATATCCTCTGGCTAAACCAGCACCACCTATATATAACTCACCTATAGCTCCAATAGGAACTGGATGTAATTGCGCGTCTAACACATATACTTTGGTATTGGCAATAGGGCAACCGATGTGAATAGGCTCATTAGGTTTAAGTAGTGTGGTTGTAGAAACAATGGTCGTCTCAGTAGGCCCGTAACTATTTAAAACTAAAGCTGACGTATCTATTGGATGTAAATATTGCTCACCACCCAATATAATCACTTTTATTTTTGATAAAGCATCTTTACTTAAATTTGAAATATAAGATGGAGTTGTATTTAAACAGGTAATTTTAGCTTTATTGATATAAGAATCTAATAAGTTCATATCTAGTAAAGTTTCTTTATTGACTAAATGCAATGTTGAACCAGATAACAAATTCATAAATATTTGCTCTACAGCTGCATCAAAAACATAATTTGCGGTAAGTAAAGTTTTTTGATTTTTAAAATTTAAACTGTCATTTTGGAACTTGATTTCATTAACCACACTTTGATGTTCGATCATAACACCTTTAGGTTTACCTGTAGTCCCAGAAGTATATATTATATAGGCTAGATTTTTTGAACTTATATTAAGTTCAGGATTGGAAATGCTTTGCTTTAATAGTAATTTCTCAATAGATTTATCATTTATTGACAATACATTGTTTTTATTTGTAATAGTAGCTTTTGTTTTTATATCCGATAATATATATTTTACTCTATCATCTGGATACTCAGGATCCATTGGAACATATGCGCCTCCAGATTTCAAAACTCCTAATATTGCAATTAACATCTTATCACTTCTATCCAAACAAAGTGCTACGGGATCATCACCCTTAATTTTATAAGTTTTTCTTAGGTGGTGTGCCAATTGATTGGCTTTATGGTTAAGTTCTTGATAGGTTAATTTAACATCTCCATAGACTACAGCTATATTATTAGGGGTTTTTTTGACCTGCTCTTCAAATAATTGATGAATAGTTTTATTTTTAGGATACTTTTTATCAGTCTCATTCCAGTCGTATATTATTTTCTTATAATACTTAGGTAACAAATAATTTATATTGACGTGTAATTGCTTAGGGTTTTCAATTACTTGTTTGATAATTAAATTTATAGTGTCAAGTAAATCTTTTATAGTATTTTTTGAAAATAATTCTCCAGCATATTCAATTTCCAAAATAATTTTCTCTTTATTCTCCATGGCTGTTAAACATAATGGATAATCTATATCTTCAACAATTGTCTCAAAGTTAACATTTAATCCATTCATTTTAGCATTTTGATCTGGATAATTTTCGAATACTAATAAGCTTTCAAATAACCTTTGTCCATCTTTTTGCAATTTTGCTAAGTTCATATTTCCATGGGCGCTCATTTCATTGAGTGAAATTTGAATTGATGATATCATTTCAAAGATTGTTTTTGCTTCTTCATGATTGACGATGAGTGGCAACGTATTAATATATAATCCAACAGACTGCTCTATATTATCAATCGGCAGATTACGTCCGGATATTGTTGTACCTACTATAGTTGTTTTACTATTACCATAAATACTTAAAATACTATGCCAGCAGTATTGTAGTATCGCATTTATGGTGAAGCCATGTGATTTAGCAAATGATTTAATATTTTTATACAAAATTCCCGATATATTTATTTCTTTCTTTTTCCTATCTAAAATATAGGTATAAGTTTTTAAATTTACTTTGTGTTTTAGTGGTTTTATAAGCCCACCTAAATCGGTATGATCTTCAATTTGGTTTACAGAATCTAGCCAATATGTGGAATCATATGTGTTTTGAAGATATTTCTGGATCTGTAAATAGCATGTATCTTCAGACTGTGTAATACTCATGTTATTTTTTAAATTTAAATAAGTTTGATGAACATAATCTAATAATATAGGCACACTCCATCCATCTAATATAATATGATGATTACTGATGATGCTGGTATACAAAGACAAGGATTGTTTAATTAAATAAATTCTCAATAATCCACCTTGATCTAATTGGTAATTTTCTTGTCTATCGGCGGCCATTAATTCTCTTATCTTTGTCTCTTGTTCATTCATATTAAAACTTGAAATATCGATGTAATGCCAGTTAAGTTTTTGACTTTTATCTATCACTTGAACCAGTTCGTCTTCCCAGGAAAATCTAAGTCTTAATCCTGGAAATTTAGCAATTGCATATTCCCAAGATTTTTTATATAAATCTGGATTCAATTCATTATGATAGCGATATATCATTTGTATACGATATGCGGTATCTTCTTTCCCTTGATTTATAGCATGATAAATAAATCCTTGTTGCAAATTATTTGCTAAGAATATATTACTTACTTCTGTGTTATTTTGAAGTATATCTAAATATTCTGGAGAAATAATATTATCTATATCACTGACGGTTAAATAGCTACGCTGTAAATTTACAGTATAATGAATTATCTCCCTTAACCTTTCTAAAAAAATATTGGAAAATTTACTTAAATTGTCTTGACTTAACTTGGCACTTATATCAAAAATTAATTTACCATCACTGATATATCCATTTGCTTCGATGATATTTGAATCTTTATTTTCTAATGAAACAGCGATTCCACTGGATTCAGAAGTTATATTTTCAAACTGCCCAAGATAATTAAAAACAATACAAGGTAATTTACTATAACCATATAATGCACCAAATCCTATACCTTTATTGGGCAATAATCTTAAATGTTCTTTAGTTGCAATAATAGATTTTGATAAGTCTCCATGTGCAGTCAAGCAAATTGGAAACATCGTTGTAAACCAACCTACAGTATGATTGATATCAATATCATTCACGATAGCCTCACGACCATGTCCTTCTAAAGTAATATAATTGATAGAGCAACCTGTCAGTTCAACTAAAGATAAATTAAAAGCAGTTAATAATAAATCGTTGATTTCGGTGTTAAATGCTATATGGCTATCAGATAATAGTTTACGAGTATAGTTTTTATCTAATTCGATTATAATATTTTTATCTACATTTTTATTTTCTATTAAATTTGTAAGATGCTTATTATATTTATTTACTTCTTGAATCATCTGTTTCCAATATTTATTTTCTGCTGTGTGCTTCTGCGGATACTCATTAACAACATTTATCCATTGGCGATAACTTGTGCCTTTATAACCTAATATCGTCTCAACATTATTTGAAGTCTCCGACTCTAAGTGAGAATAAATTTCCATCAGATCAGCTGATAATATTCTCCAGCTGACCGAATCGATAATGAGATGATGTGCAGCAATAAATATTCTAGCACTTCCATCTTTGTAACCATTTATATAGCCAAAGCTATAAAGTGGTTCATCCCCCATTAACTCAAAATGGCTTTGCCAACCTGTTAATATTACATCTAAATCTTTTGAATTTTCCAAAGTATTTAAATCTAAAATATGTAATTTTGGTACATTTATTTTTACATTATAAAACTGTACAATTCCTAATTTTTTAGTTTTTTTATAATTAATTCTCAGTGCATCATGATATTCTACCAATTTAACTAAACTAGATTTCAATAATTCACAATTTAATTCTTTTGTTTTAATTAAAAATGATTGATTCCAATGTCCAGGCTTATTGAATTCTCCATGCATAATATGATCAAAAAACCATTTTTGGATAGGTAGGAATTTTAAATCCCCATTCAAAACTCCTTCTTCTCGTATTATGTGTGCCTTTTTAGTATTCAATAATTGGGAGGCAATAATATTTTTATACAAATTATCGATGGTTTTATAATTGAAAATATCTTTAATATTAACATGCAATCCTAAATGTTGTCGTAAACGACTTACTAATTGAATGCTTTTAATACTATCTCCACCCAATTTAAAAAAATCATCATTAATACTTAATTTACCTTCATCAATGCTCAATACAGCAGACCAAATTTTCACTAATTTCTTTTCAATCTCTGTATTCGGAGCCACATATGTTTCATCATTTGTGAACTCTGGAATAGGTAATGCCTTGCGATCTAATTTTCCATTAATAGTCAGAGGGAACTTATCTAACTGTACTAATGCCGCTGGCATCATATAATTCGGAAAATAATTAGATAAATATTTAGTTAATGCATCTTTATCTAGTTGATTTTCTGCGACATAATAACCTACTAAGTATTTGTCTTGTGAACCTTGTACCAATACAACTGTTTGCCGAATACCTGAATAATTTAAAATTCTTGTCTCTATTTCTTCTAGTTCTATTCTGAATCCTCTGATTTTTACTTGAAAATCAACTCTGCCTATATATTCTATATTTCCATCCAGCAAATAACGAACTAGATCTCCTGTTTTATATAATTTAGTGTTTTCTTGAAATGGATTAGGTACAAATTTTTGTGCAGTTAATTCAGGATTATTTAAGTAACCCCTTGAAATACCAGCACCACCTACATATAGTTCTCCTATGCCTCCTAATGGACTTGGCTTTAAACTGGAATCTAAAATATATGCAGATCGATTATTAATAGGCTTACCAATGGGAACGGAATTTCTAGCTTTCAACGCATTAGCATCTACTTCCATCGTACAACTAAAAGTTGTATTTTCTGTAGGACCATAACCATTAATAAAATGTTTTGGCCTATTTTTGGAGTTTACAAGTTCATTAATTATTTTATAATTTAATGCTTCGCCGCCCACCAACAAATATTTGAGAGAACGAAACAATTCATTATTTTGGAGATATAATTCGTCAAATAAGGTTTTTGTTAACCATAATATAGAGATAGCATTTGATTCAATTGTTTTCCTAAATAAAGAAATATCCGCGACCAAACCTAATGTTTCTGAAGGAATATAAAGTTTAGCGCCATTGAGAATTGCTCCCCATATTTCAAATGTAGCTGCATCAAAAACCGTATCTGCTAATTGTAAAATACAATCAGATTCTGAAATATCCACATATGTTATACCTTTTACAAGAGAAACAACCCCTACATGATTTACCATTACTCCTTTAGGTTTTCCTGTGGTCCCGGATGTATATATAACGTATGCTAAATTATTGGGTGTGACAATCTTAGATGGATTTAAAGTACTTCTATTCAATAATAATTTTTCAATCGATTGCCCATCCACGTTGAGTATATTATTTTTATTGGTTATTAATACCTTTGCTTTCATATCTGATAGCATATATTTTATTCTATCAGCAGGGTAACCAGGATCCATTGGCACGTAAGCAGCCCCAGCTTTAAGCACGCCTAAAATAGCTATAATCATTGTCTCATTTTTATCTAAACACAACGCACATAAATCATCTCCTTGAATTTTATATTGATCTCTTAAATAATGAGCAAATTGATTGGCTTTATGATTCAGCTGTTTGTAGGTCAAAGTAGTATCTTGACACACTATTGCTATATTATTAGGCGTCTTTTTTACCTGATCTTCAAAAATCTGATGAATAGTTTTATTTATTGGAAAGTTTTTAAAAGTATTATTCCAATCTAAAACTATTTTATGATAATCCTTAATATCCAAATAATTTAACTGATTTATTTTGATGGTTGAATTCGTATTGAGCTGAGATAATTGTTTTAAGATAAATTTAAAGGTATTTATAAATTTTTTAATGGTATTAAGATCATACAAACTGGCCGCATATTCCATCTGAGCATAAAGATTTTCTGTGCTATCGTCAATCATTGTAGTAATATCAAATCTAGCAATATTATCCTCTAATTTATACTCCTCCACTCCTGGCAAATAATCATTTCCAAAATTTTGAACTCCAAAAACATTTTGAAAAACTGGATTTCTACTTGTATCTTTTTCTAAAGATAATGCAGCAACTAATTTCTCAAAAGGTAAATCTTGATATAATTGTGCCTCTTGGACATTTTTTCCGACCGCTTGTATATATGAAATGAGATATTCAGTTGGATCAATATTAGATCTTAATACCAAGGTATTAACGAAAAAACCAATTAAATTTTCAATACCAGAATAATGTCTGTTGGCAACAGGCGTGCCAATAACGATATCATTTTGATTTGAGTAAGATCTTAAAAATAAATAATACCCACTTAACAATACGCTGTATAAGCTTACTTTTAAATCTTTAGCTAATCTTCGCAGTTGTGATGATGTTCGTTTACCTAGGTTAAATGAAACGCGTCCACCCTTGTAGTCTATAATTTTAGGACGTATTTTATCTATAGGCATATTTAACAATTCAAAGCCTGTTAATTGGTCTTTCCAATACGCTAACTGTCTAGATAATACTTCTCCTGACAAATATTTTTTTTGCCATATTGCAAAATCTTTATATTGAATATACAATTCTGGCAAATTTGTATTTGAGCTATAATACTTTGATAATTCTTCTAAAAATATGTCATTCGACCATCCGTCAAATGCAATATGATGAATGACTATACTTAAATAGAGTTCTTGCGTTTCTTTTACTTCATAATAAGAAACTTGTATTGGATATTCATTAGATAAATTATAGACATGATTTATATCTTTTGATAACAATTGGTCAAGATCCGATTTTTTCTCTACCTTTATAGTTGTGATCGGTAATTCTTTTTCTTCTAAAGTACATACTTTTTGATAAGGTTTTCCATCATGATCTAAAATAAGAGTTCTTAAAATCTCATGACGTTCAACAATTTTTAAAATGCTTTTAGTCAGTTTAGTTTTATCAAGTCCAGATATTTTTAGTATTATAGGGATATTATATGCACCACTTCCCTGTTCATAAGACTCTATAAACCACAATCGTTCTTGGGCAAAAGAAAGCTCTTGTTGTGCTTCATTTGCAAATACATGTTTTTTTATTACAAAATTTTCAGATTTATTTCCTAATAAAGAAGCTATTCTACTAATGTTTGTATGAGTCAAGATATCCCGCATACTTAAATTAACCCCTGAACTCTTCAGCTGATTCAAGAGCTTAATTGCTGTAATACTATTTCCTCCCAATCCATAAAAATCATCATTGATACCAATTTTGTCTTTATTAATTCCCAAAACTTCTGACCATATTTTTACTAATTTTATTTCAATTTTGGAGCATGGCGCAACATATGTATCTATATGAGAAAATTCAACTACAGGTAACGCTTTGCGGTCTAACTTGCCATTTATAGTTAATGGCAATTTTTCAAGTTTCATGAAAGCTACGGGAACCATGTATTCTGGTAATGATTTGGATAAATATTTTTTTAGTGACTCATTATCTAATTCTTGATCTGATACATAGTAACCTACTAGACACTTATTTTGCTGCTCTTGAACTCCGATTGCCGCCTGCTTAACACCGGGATAACCTGCAAGTGTTGTTTCTATTTCTCCTAGCTCAACTCTATAACCTCTAATTTTAATTTGTAAATCTACTCTTCCTATAAATTCAATATTACCATCCGGTAAATAATAGGCTAAATCACCTGTTTTATACATACGTTCATTGGGCTCAAATGGGTTGGCAATAAACTTTTGTGCAGTTAACTCTGGTTGATTTAAATATCCTCTTGCAAGCCCAATTCCACCTATAAACAATTCACCTTGTTCACCTATAGGTACAGGATTTAAATGTGAATTAAGAATGTATATTTTGGTATTAGCAAGTGGACGCCCTATATGAATTAATTGATTAGCTTTTACCGCTGTAATAGTTGAGCCGATGCAAGTCTCAGTCGGTCCATAACAATTCAACACTGTGCCAGGTGTATCTAAATGCTTCAGATATTGTTCTCCACCTAAAAAAAGGAGATTAATTTTAGATAGCACTTCTTTACTTAGATTTGATACATAAGATGGAGTAGTATCTAACCAATTAATTTTATTTTTTATAATATAAGATTCTATAAATGGAATATTAAGTAAATATTCTTTAGCAACTATATGTAGCTGTGAACCCAAAAGTAAACTAATGAAAATATGCTCCACAGACACATCAAATACATACTCTGCAGTCAATAATGATCGTGGATTCTTGAACTTAAAATTAGATAACTGAAAGGTGATTTCATTAACCAGACTTTTATGCTCAATCATAACCCCTTTGGGAGTGCCGGTTGTGCCTGAAGTGTAAATTACATAAGCAATATTGTCAGGATTATTATTTTTGATTGGATTAGTATTTTTATAATCTTTTAATGATTTTTCAGTCTTCTGATCATCTATTGTTAACGATTTATTTTTAGCAAATCTTTTCTGATAGATTGCATTTGTAATTAAAACTTTAGCTTTAGTATCAGAAAGCATATAATCAATTCTATCCTGCGGATAACTCGGTGCAATCGGCACATATGCCGCGCCAGATTTAAGCACGCCTAATATTGCAATCAGCATTTTTTCACTTCTATCTAAACAAAGCGCAATCAAATCATCACCTTTAATCTGATAAGTTTGTCTTAAATAGTGGGCTAATTGATTGGCTTTTTGGTTGAGTTGTTGATAGGTTAATTGAATATTGCCAAAAACTACTGCAATATTATCAGGTGTTTTTAATACTTGTTCTTCAAATAATTGTTGAATTGTTTTATCTGGAAAGGGAGCTTTGGTTTGATTCCATTCATAAATTATTTTATTAAAATCTTTTGGATTAAGCGAAGCCATTTCAATCCCTCAACACATGCATCCCCTTCAACACATTAACTGCTTCGTGTAATGGGTAATCAATGAGCTCTTCGCTGTTTTCGTTTTTATCTTCATCATTATCCGTTACCACTTGGATTTCATCGATCTCTTGCACATTTGCATTATCTAAATGATTAGTCAAATGGGCTTCTCTTGTTTCTTCATAAATGACTTCTTCTTTAATTTTTGTGGCTTTGATGTCTTCTAAAATAACATCGGGAACTATACCTTCTGCTTGGATGGAATGTCCTGCAGGTGTGTAATATAACGCTGTGGTTAATTTTACAGCGCCATCATTACCAATGGGTAATACTGTTTGCACAGAACCTTTGCCAAAACTTTTCTCGCCCATAATGACTGCGCGTTTATGATCTTGTAATGCGCCGGCTACAATTTCTGATGCGGACGCTGAACCGCCATTGACCAATACTACGATGGGTACGCCTTCTAGTAAATCACGGCCATTGGCTTTTTCTTTCATTTCACTTTCAGGTGCGCGACCTCTGGTAGATACTATGACTCTGTCATAATCTAATGTTCTGCTGTCTAAAAATACATTGGAAACGGATACGGCTGAATCTAAGACACCGCCAGGATTATTACGTAAATCTAGTACTACACCGTATAATTGATTGTTAGAGGCGAGTTTAATTTCTTCAATGGCTTTTAATACATCTTTTATAGTTTGATCTTGGAAGTGGCTGACCCGCAGATAAGCATAATGAGGTTCTAACATTTCATAGCGAACACTTTCAACTTTAATGATATCACGTGTCAGATCTTTGACGATGGGTAATGAAGCACCTTCACGCACGATGGTTAACTTTACCCTTGATCCTTTATCGCCACGCATTAAATCAACAGCTTCACGTAAGGTTAAACCTTTGACTAAGCTATTATCGATTTTTACAATAGTATCGCCTGCTTCAATACCGGCACGTGCCGCTGGGGTATTATCTATTGGACTAATGACTTTTACAAAACCATCTACCATCGTCACTTCTAAACCTAGGCCGCCAAATTTTCCGGCAGTACTGGCGCGCAAGTCGTTAAAATCTTCTTTATCTAAATAAGCAGAATGAGGATCTAGACCTGACAACATGCCGCTAATCGCATAATCAATTAATTCCGCATCGGAAACAGGTTCGACATAATATTGGCGAATTTCCTCGATAACATAAGTAAATTTTCTGAGCTCTTCTACCGGTAATTGTTCATCGGCTAGCGCTTGTGCCATAAATAAATAGCTCAAAACTATAATAGAGCTCAACCGTAAAAAATGTTTCGATGCTAGCATAAAAAACCCCTAAGATTTCGACATGGGCGGCGCAAGCCAAGTCATTGGATTTTGCACCTCGCCATTAAAGCGTATTTCGAAGTATAACCCAGGATTTGCAACTGGGCCGCTTTTTCCGACCTGAGCTATAGATTCATTGACATCTACCCAATCACCTGCATTCTTATATAAACTTTGATTATGGGCATATAAGCTCATATAACCATCGCCGTGATCTACAATAGTAATCAAACCAAAACCTCGTAACCAATCTGCATAAACCACGCGCCCTTTATATATAGAACGCACGTCCTCTCCTTCAGGCGCTGCAATTAATATACCTTGCCAAGTATTATTACCGACATTGCTTTCCCCAAAACGATGCAGCACTTTGCCTTGCACCGGCCATGAAAGTCGACCTTGATGCGTTTTAATTGGTTTATTAGCATTACCCGTAAAAGTCGAACCACTTTGTTTTTTAAGACTGGCAAGCACGGCTTCTAGCGCTTGTTTATCGGCTTCTAAACTTTCTAAAGTCTGATTTTTTTCTTTAATATCGGTAAGCAATTCCTCAACTAAAGCACTTTGGGATCTTTTTTGTTGAGTAAGTTCAGCATAAACAGCAGCTTGCTCCATTTCTAGCACATTTAATTTTTCTTGTTGTAATAATTGCTGCGCTCGTGTTTGCGCCAAGCTGTCTGTATCAATTTGAATTTGCGTGGCAATTTGACTGCGTGCCGCATTAAAATAATCAAAATAAACCAATAAACGACCTACAGTATGTGGATCGGATTGATTAAGTAATAATTTCAATCCATCGAATTGTCCTAATAAAAAAGCACCGCGAATTTGTTCTCGCAACGCATCTTGTTGCACCTGCAATTCTTTTAGACGCACTTCATATTCTACAGTCAGTGCTTCTAATACTTCTTCGGTTTTTGCAAGTTGATTTTGAGTTTTTTTCAAACTTTTAGACGATGTGGAAATTTCTAAATCTAGTTTTTTTAATTCATCTTGGAGTTTTTGTTGTTGATTTTTATCGGCAACCAATTCTGTAGTTAAATTTTTAATTTTATCAACCACAGTTTGTAGTTTAGTTTGCGAATCTGCAGAAGAATCTGCAAAGACCGCGCATGAAAAAAATAATATCCCTATAAAAAATAATCTCATTTTAATAACACGCGTCCTGTCATTGGCTTTGGAATCGGCAATTCCATTAAAGATAAAATCGTTGGAGCTATATCGGCTAAAATGCCTTTATCATGTAGCACCGTAACGGGATGACCCACATAAATAAAAGGCACTAGATCTAACGTATGTGCCGTATGGGCTTGATTGGTTTTCTCATCAAACATTTGCTCAACATTCCCATGATCAGCAGTGATGATACATTCACCCCCCACTTGCTTTAAAGCATCAGTAATACGTCCTAAACACGCATCAATAGTCTCTACCGCTTGAATAGCAGCCGATAAATCTCCAGTGTGACCCACCATATCTGGATTTGCATAATTCACAATAATACCATCAAATTTTTGCGATATAATTGCATTCACTAAAGCATCGGTCACTTCTATCGCACTCATTTGTGGTTTTAGATCATACGTTGCGACTTTGGGTGAAGGAATTAAAATACGTTCCTCGCCAGGAAAGGGTGCCTCAGCACCGCCATTAATAAAAAAAGTGACATGCGCGTATTTTTCAGTTTCTGCCAAACGCAATTGAGTTAAGCCATTTTGGGCCCAAACTTCACCTAAGACTGGAGACAAATTAGCGGGCGCAAATGCAATCTCACTTTTAATATCACCAGCATATTGTGTCATGGTTACAAAAGAAGATAAAGGAATCATCTCGCGCGCAAATCCTTTAAAATCAGCATCAATAAACGCATGGCTTAATTCCCTTGCTCTGTCTGCACGAAAATTAGCAAAAATAATTCCATCTTGCTTTGCAATGCCTTTATAATGTTCATCCACAATAATCGGTTTAACAAATTCATCTGTAATTTTCTGTTGATACGCGGTTTCTAATGCATCTAATGCAGAATTGGCGCGAAGTCCTTTTGCATTTGCAATTGCTTCATAAGCGAGTTGCACCCGATCCCAACGTGAATCTCTATCCATGGCATAATAACGTCCCATAATAGTGGCAATTTCACCTACACCTAATTCTTTTAATTTTTCTTCTAAGGCGACAATAGAGCTTCGCGCACTTTTAGGCGGAACATCACGACCATCTAAAAAGGCATGTACTTTAATTGATTTAACGCCGGCATTTTTTGCGGCCTCTAATAAAGCATATAAATGACGTTCATGGCTGTGTACACCGCCTTCTGATAATAAACCCATAAGATGAAGAGTCTTTTGCTGACTCACCAATTTTTCAAATAGCTGACTAAATGCAGGATTATGAGCAAATTCACCGTCTCTAATAGCCTTTTCAATTCGGGTAAAATCTTGATACACAATACGACCTGCACCTATATTCATATGGCCAACTTCAGAGTTACCCATTTGTCCTGAAGGTAAACCTACATCTTCATTGCTTGCAGATAATAATAAATGTGGATATGTTTGCCAAAGGCGATCCCAAACGGGCGTTTTGGCACAGGTAATAGCATTGTCTTTCGCGGCCTCACGATGTCCCCAGCCATCCAAAATCAATAATAAAAAAGGCTTTGCGCGCATGAAAATCCTCATATCTTTTAAAAATAAATGAATTCACCCCCTTTATGAAAGGGGGTCGGCCGTAGGCCGGGGGGATTTTGCAAGCTTTAACGTATATGCAAAAATCGCAAAATCCCCCCGCCTTGCAGGCGGCCCCCTTTCATAAAGGGGGCGATATATTATGTGTTGCCAGTATAAAGTATGATATCATTTTCCTCTACTGATATCGCAAAGAGACCAAAACCCATGCAATTACTTGAATTTATGACCAACCACTGGCCGCTTGTTGCCGCCTTTGTCATTTTACTATTATTACTCATCTTTTCAGAAATGCGTGCCCGCATGAGTGGCGCCCAAAAAGCAACGCCTCATCAAGCCACATTATTAATTAATAAAGAAGATGCGCAGGTGTTTGATTTGCGTGATGAATTAGCTTACAAAAAAGGCCATATCATTAGCGCAAAACACATGCTTCCCGCACAAGTCCGTGCGGATACAAAATTATCTATGGATAAACCCATATTACTGGTTTGCCAATCGGGTTATCAATCACCCGCATTAGGCAGAGAATTACGCAAAAAAGGCTTTAAACACGTCTATTATCTCGCAGGCGGTATTGATAATTGGCTAGGTAGCGGTTTATTACTGACAAAAGGCAAATAATCATGGCTAAAGTGGAACTTTATTTCGCACCATGGTGTCCATATTGCCGACGTGCGAAACAATTATTGGATGAAAAACAAGTCAACTACACATTAATTGATGTCGATGCTAAACCGAGTGAACGTGATAATATGCAACAACGCGGAGCGGGACATACTATTCCACAAATTTTTATCAATGATAAATCTATTGGCGGCTGCGATGATCTGTATGCGCTGGAAGCCAAGGGCGAACTTGAAAAACTACTCAATACATAAGGAAATCATCTCATGAGCGAACAAGCAAAACCTGAATTTTCAATTCAACGTATTTACACTAAAGATATTTCATTTGAATCTCCAAAAACACCAGAACTATTTACTGAGCAATGGACTCCGGAAGTTAAAATGGAAATTAATACCAATGCCAAAGCGATTAAAGATCCTTTGTATGAAGTCGGTTTAAAAATCACTGTCACTGTCCAACACAAAGACAATGTCGCTTTTTTAATTGAAGTGATGCAAGCCGGTTTATTTACCTTAAAAGATTTTGACAAAGCCCAACTTCACCAAATGCTGGGCAGTTTTTGTCCCAATATTTTATATCCCTATGCACGCGAAGTGATTTCAAGCCTCGCCGCACACGGTGGCTTTCCCGCCTTATATTTATCGCCCATTAATTTTGATGCACTGTACGCGCAACAAGTAAAAAAGCTTAAAGAAGCCAGTGATCAAAAAGAAATTATTGTTTAATCATGACAAGCAAAAGCACATCTCCCATTGCAGTATTAGGCGCAGGTTCCTGGGGATGTGCTTTAGCATTGGTGCTCGCAGATAATGGTATTCCCGTACATTTGTGGGGCCAAACCATTCGCATTGATAAATATTTACCTGATGTTAAATTACCCGCTTTAATTACCATTCATGAAAATATGCAGGACGCTTTAAAAAATTGCTCAGCTATTTTAATTGTGGTACCGAGTCACGCCTTTATCGATGTCATCAAAAAAATAATAGTTTATGATGCGAAACATTTACCCATCGCTTGGGGTACAAAAGGTTTAACGGAAAATTGCGAATTGTTATCGGTGGCTGCAAAAAAATTATTGGGTAATCAGGCAAAATTGTGCGTATTATCGGGTCCCTCTTTTGCAAGTGAAGTCGCCCAAAAACAACCGACCGCCATTACTGCTGCAAGTGAAGATGATTCTGCCCTTTTTTGGCAAACAGAATTACATACTGATTATTTTCGCATTTACACCAGTCATGACATGATAGGCGCACAATTAGGTGGTGCTTGTAAAAATGTCCTGGCCATTGCTGTAGGTATTGCTGATGGTCTAGGTTTTGGCGCTAATACTCGGGCAGCATTAATGACCCGCGGTTTTGCAGAAATTTTACGTTTAGGAAATGCCATGGGCGCACAAGCATCTACATTGATGGGACTATCTGGCATTGGCGATTTAATTTTAACCTGCAGCGAAAATCAGTCTCGTAATCGCAGATTTGGTGTAGCGATTGGCAAAGGCCAAAATATCAGTGAAATTAAACAAACCATAGGCCAAGTGGTCGAAGGCGAAAAAACCACACAATTAGTCTATCAATTAGCACAACGCTTAAACATCAGTATGCCCATTACCGAGCAAATTTACCAAATTCTTTATCACGGTCAAGATGCCAAACTTGCGGTTAAAACCTTGCTTGAGCGGGCACCGGCCATAGAGCATTTCTAGCTTAATGTTTTTTTAAGAAAACAAACTTATAATATGTGAAAACATATTAAAGGTGAAGAATAATGCTATCCCAGAAACTACAAGATTTTATTGATAAAATAGAGAAAAATGGCAATCAGTTTACTCATGATGACGTCAGTGAATTAATGGCATTTTTTCCCAGCAACGTTCCTGAAGATAATGAATTTGTTTTAAAAAATTTGAACGCATTAACCTGTAGTTTCCCTGAAGTTATCTATAATTTTATGTGTAATAATACAAATACTCTCTTAAGCCCAGACTATTTTAATGAAAACACCCTTGATTTTATACTGAACGCTATACAAGTTTTTAGTCTATGTGCCATTACAAATGAAAATAAAAAATTTAGAGATAAATATGATTATATGTTGCATTATTTAGGAGAGAATTTAGCAGATAAAATCGTCGTCTTTCCAGCAAATTATTTTGCAAAGACCCTGGAAACTTGTCATGAAATTTTAAAAACCCCACTATTAAGCAAAGCATTTACTACCAGTTTTTTAGGAATAATTAATCATCGTCGTCCTGATTTAACAACATCTACACTGACATCAAACATTAACTCCAACACTGCTGTCGTTTCGAAATTAAAAACAAGATCTTACCAACTGATCGATTTTTCATCATGTCCACCTTTGAGCACAAATCAAAATACGGCACCCAATAAATATCCGAAAATGCGAAAGACGCAAATCACATGAGCAAACCCATTGAAATGTTTGTAAAATTTTTGAATGAGCGTAAAGATGATATCCCAACGCTTGATGCTTGCATAAAAAATCTAGAAAAAGCCCAGCAATTTAAAAATGTCTTGGTTCACATGATGAGTTCACGAAACCCTGATGATGCTGCATTAGCATTTAAAATAATTAAAATGGCTTTTATTTATGCCAAAACAAGACCACCCTTAATGAAAGACTTAATCGATGCATTAATTTTCGCTATCCCCACCCAGAATGAACATGTTTTACAATTTATCGCGACCATGAGCCGGCATTTTATTTTTGAGGGTAAGTACCAGGGTTTACAAGATAGATTTAATCATTTTTTAGTACAAATTAATCACTACGATAGTTCACTACTGCCTTCATGGACATCTACATCATCTAATGAACAAAAAAATCTATCTACCCAAACTTCTGCTGGCGCCAAGCCTCATATAATATAACAGCAGCAGCATTGGATAGATTGAGACTACGGGAATGTGGCAGCATGGGAATTCTAATTTTTTTATTTTCAGCAAATGTATTTAAGATTTCTGATGGTAGACCTCTTGTTTCTGGGCCGAATAAAAATGCATCATCTTGTAGATATTGATGATCAGTATAATTTGTTTTGGCTTTAGTCGTCACTGCATAAACATTTTTATTTTCAAAAAATAATAAATCATCATGTTGGGTTACGCTGGCCCATTCTTGGTAATCTAGGCCTGCGCGGCGTAGTTGTTTATCTTCTAAAGTAAAACCTAAGGGTTTAATGAGATGTAAATGACAGCCGGTATTGGCGCATAAACGGATGATATTGCCGGTATTTGGGGGGATTTCGGGTTGGTACAGAATTATATGGAACATTCAAAATCCCCCCGCCGGCGTATTTTTACAAACTGTAGTACATGTCGAATTCAATCGGATGTGGTGCCATGCGGAATCTGTCCACTTCAATCATTTTGAGTTCGATATAAGCGTCAATTAAATCATCACTAAATACATTGCCTGCTTTTAAGAAAGCACGATCTTTATGAAGTTCTTCTAGCGCTTGTTCTAATGAAGAACAAACAGTAGGAATACGCAGTGCTTCTTCTTTGGGTAATGCATATAAATTTTGATCATTAGCTTCCCCTGGATGAATTTTATTTTGGATCCCATCAAGACCTGCCATCAACATTGCAGCAAATCCAAAATAAGGATTGCTGGCACAATCTGGAAAACGTACTTCAATACGACGTGCTTTTTCAGAATTGGTATAAGGCACACGAATAGAAGCCGAACGATTATGTGCTGAATATGCAAGCATTACCGGTGCTTCGTAACCGGGTACTAAACGTTTATAACTATTAGTAGTGGCATTGGTAAAAGCATTAATCGCACGCGCGTGTTTCATAATCCCGCCAATATAAAACAGAGCCATTTCTGATAAGTGCGCATAGGCATTACCCGCAAATAAATTTTTACCATTTTTAGCCAGTGATTGATGCACGTGCATACCACTACCGTTATCACCCAATAATGGTTTCGGCATAAAAGTTGCGGTTTTACCGTAAGCATGGGCGACATTATGAATCACATATTTAAACATTAACATTTCATCGGCTTTATGCGTTAATGTTCTACACGCTGTAGTAATTTCATTTTGGTTAGCCGTTGCCACTTCATGGTGATGATTTTCTACAATCATGCCCATTTTTTCTAAAATTAAACACATGGCACTGCGCAAATCATGTGAGGAATCAACCGGTGGCACAGGGAAATATCCACCTTTTACACCAGGACGATGGCCAGTATTGCCTTCTTCATAAGTTTTATCTGAGTTCCAAGCACCTTCGTCTGAATCTACTCGATAAGAACAACCATTAATATTGATTGAAGATTTCACATCATCAAAAATAAAAAATTCAGGTTCTGGACCAAAATAACAAGTATCCGCTAAGCCGGTTGAAGTTAAGTATTCTTCTGCACGTTGGGCTGTAGACCGTGGGCAACGGCTGTAAGGTTGTAAATTGTCAGGATCAACCACATTACAACGTAATATCATTGTCGGTTCTTCAGTAAATGGATCCATAACCGCAGTAGACTCATCAATCGTCAGCATCATGTCGGAATGATTAATTTCCCGCCAGCCAGCGATACTCGAGCCATCAAACATTTTTCCGCCCTTAATAAAATCTTCATCCACGATTTTGGCAGATACGGCCGTATGATGTTCTTTACCCACACTATCCACAAAACGGAAATCTACAAAGGATACTTGGTGTTCTTTAATCATTTTCATTGCTGGTGAAGACATGGGGGAAACTCCTATGCTATATGTTTAACTAGAATTGTGGCAGTCGAACCTAAAAAAGTTCATACTACACAACTGCCTCGATACCGTCAATTAAGGCGAACAACAAAATATGATTTTCTATATTATTTTATTATCTGGTCTTGGCACCTTGGGTTATTTTGGTGCGGATATGTACTTACCGAGCCTACCTAGCCTTGAAACTTACTTTTCAAGCAGCAAAGCTGCCGTTGGGCTGTCATTTAGTATTTATCTGTTTGGGATTACGATTGGACAGCTTCTATATGGCACATTATCCGATCATTTTGGGCGTAAGATGACTTTAATTTTTGGTTTAAGTTTATTTGTCATCGCCAGTATTGCCTGTATTTACAGTACCCATATTGTCACTTTTATTATATGGCGATTCATACAAGCCCTCGGTGCGTGCGCCAGCATGGTGATTTGGCAAGCCATGGTGATTGATAAATTTGATACTGACAAAACCCATCAAATTTTTGCCATAGTGTTTCCCATGCTTGCATTATCACCTGCACTTGCGCCGACCATCGGCGGCGTTATTATTACTTTATCATCTTGGCAAATGATTTTTATCACGCTGGGATTAATCGGTTTAATTTTATTTTTCTGCGTTATATTTTTTATCAAGGAAACCATCAAGAAGACATCGCAAACTAAGGGTAATTTTCACTGGCAAGATATTAAAATCAAATACCTCACTTTATTACGCTCACCCATTTATATGGGTTATGTCTGTACTTTGGGTTTAACGTCGGGTGCATATTTTTGTTACCTCACCGCATCGCCGTTTATTTTAAAACAAATGGGTTATAACGCGATGTATATCGGTTTATCTTATATTCCCCAAACGATAGCATTTATGATAGGCGGATTTATCAGTAAAAAAGTGGTCGATTATTTCGGTCTTAAAATAATGACTTATTGCTTATATGCCTTCGTATTGTTTGCAGCCATTTTATTTTGCGCAACGGTTATCTTCCCTTTACATCATGCGCTACAAATTATTATACCGTTTAGTGTAATGGCCTTATTAAATGGTATTTTATATCCCCGCGGCATGAGCTTAGCGCTCAATTATTTACCAGCACTCGCCGGCACCGCCGCAGGTCTTGCCGGCAGTGTGCAAGCATTTATTGCATTTGTGAGTACGAGTATACTTGCTTCACTTTTATTTATGGGTGTTGTCAGTATGTCAGTGATAATTGTGTTGATGGCCATAGGCGGATTATTATTTTTTAAATTTTCTCAAACAGTGAAATAATTTCCTGCCAAGGGAGCGCTGTGATTTTCTCATGAATAGCATACGCATGTGGTGTTCTGCAAATAATATAAGCATGTGGTGCATTCGGATAGTCTTCAAGAAATTTGATGAGATGTTTAGCATCATGTAGATTTGGATTTTCTGACCATTTGACTTCTATCGGTATATATATTTGTTCATTCTCTAAAACGAAATCTACTTCAGGACCACTGGCATCTTTCCAATAATGTACTTTTGCATGCGGTTTATCCATGTGCACGTAACGAATTAACTCTAAGCCTACAAATTGTTCAAATAAATCGCCCAATGTTTTAAGCGAAAGTGTAGGGCCTTCATTAGCACAAGCTCTTCGCACACCTAAATCAAAAAATAAATATTTGGGTGCTTTAATTAAGCGACGCTTTGATTTTGTTTTAATAATGGGATCGATACGAAAGGTAATTAAGCAATCTTCTAAAATTTGATAATAATCAGCAATAGTTGATTGGGCAACACCTATAAATTGGGATAATTTACTTGCATTAATCACACTGCCTGATTCACTCGCTGCCAACTCCAAAAAGCGTGCAAAACCACCTATATTTCTAACCAACGCTTCTGCGCGCACTTCTTCTTCTAAATAAATGGAAGTATAAGCATAGAGATCATCATTTTTATTTTGACTACCCTTTGTCATTATTACATTAGGTAACGATCCATAAATCAATATATCATCCAGATCGGTATTATTTTTACATTCTTGCCATGATAAAGAATCCATATAAATAATCACTACGCGTCCTGGTAGTAAATTTATTTGTGCACCATGTTTTAATTTACGCGCACTTGAACCTGTTAAAATAAATTGTGCTTTATCAGCATCAATTAACAACTGGATCAAATCCATTAATTGAGGGATTTTTTGAATTTCATCAATAAAAATAAGCGGTTTTTTACCCGTCTTTTCAATGACCAGATCTAACTCTTTAGCAAGCAGCAAAGGATCCTTCTCATAACGCACGCGCACCCGTGGATCTAGCAATGAAAAGTAAGCATCTACTGAAATTTTTTGCTTAATCAGTGTGGTTTTACCCGTTTGGCGTGGTCCTAAAAAAAGTATGCTTTTGCCACGCGCTAAAGCGGCCTCAATGCGCGGTAATATTTTTCTGTTTATATAGTCCATAGGCTTAATTATCATTGAATATTAAGCCTAAGTCAAATATATTCTATATTACAGAATAATGCTTTATATTACATAGGCTTAAAGACTGAAGTGACCTACACAGCACTCAAATTAAATCATGCTGCAATAACATATTTGCAATAGCGATCACACGTGCTTCTCGCACAGCTTCTTTGATTTCTTCACCTGATAAATGTGTCAGGCCTAAATCATGGGCGCGGACGTTTTTGGCGGCTTCGAAAAGTGTTATTAAAAATTCGCTTCTGTCAGGTTTGTGTTCATAACCTGGTCTGCCGCGGATGTCGGCTAAACAAGCAAGTCTAAATTGTTGCAGGCGCTCGGGGCGGCGGAATAGATCTAAATATTCAAATAAATTTAAAATATCTTCAGGATCTTTTCTGTCTTGTTCAATAATTTTGTATGCCAAACCATGATGGCGTGTAACTAATACGGCTAAATCGCGATAGATTCGTGGAATGCGTAAGCGATCACAGATTTGTTCGACTAATGGTGCGCCATTTTCTTCGTGCATGGGATGTTTGGGTAAATATTCTTCTGGAGTGATGCCTTTACCCACATCATGCATAGAGGCTGCAAATCTTGTCACTGGATCTGTTGTTAATAATGCTGCTTGCTTTAATACCAAAAGGGTATGTATGCCTGTGTCAATTTCAGGATGGGTTTCTTTAGACTGCGGCGTGCCGAATAAGCGGTCTAATTCTGGGACTAATATTTTTAAAGCGCCGCACTCATGCAATACTTGAATAAATATTTCCGGATCTTTTTCTGTTAATGCGCGTTGCCATTCTTGCCAAACACGCTCTGCGACTAAGGCATTGACTTCACCGTTAGTGACCATGGTTTTCATTAAGTCCATCGTTTCAGACGCAATGGTAAAATTTAAATAATGAAAGCGTGCAGCAAATCTTGCTAATCGTAATATGCGCACAGGATCTTCTACAAATGCAGGCGATACATGGCGTAAAATTCTTTGATTTAAATCCTCTTGACCATGATAGGGGTCAATAATATTGCCCGCCTCATCTTCTGCCATAGCATTAATGGTTAAATCCCGACGTGCTAAATCTTGTTCTAATGTGACATCAGGCGCGGCATGAAAAGTAAATCCTGTATAACCTGCGCTTGTTTTACGTTCTGTGCGTGCAAGCGCATATTCAGCTTTAGTTTTAGGATGTAAAAAAACAGGAAAATCTTTACCTACAGGTTTAAAATGTTGTGCTAACATTGCTTCAGGCGTACTACCGACCACCACATAATCACGTTCTGTTACATCAAGACCCAATAATTCGTCACGTACTGCGCCGCCTACTAAATAAATTTTCACGATGAGAATTACCTTATATACGTGGGCGCTATACTCTCAAGCGAAGTCGGTGTGATTTTGAACACTTCAGGAAATACAGCATCGCAGACACTTGGCAAACGGGTACTTAAATAATTATCACGTGAAAAAGGTTTGCCCGGTAAAAACTCCATCACCGTGGCCATTATTTTAGATAGGCTTGGAGTAAGACCAATAATTTTACAATGGGATTGCTTCAAATGCGCCACATAAGTCACTAATTGTTTCAACGTATAGACCTTGGGTCCACATAAATTATAACGCCCACCGTAGGTTTTTGCATTATCAATTGAGCTTATCATCGCAGTCACTACATCACCCACATAAACAGGGGCATATAATGAATCTGATGCGGGCAATAATAATAATCCGGGTGCTATATCCAGTAAATGTGCAAAACGATTTAGAAAAGAATCATTGGGGCCAAAAATAACTGATGGCCGAAAACTAGTAACATAAATATTATTCATCGCATGTTTATGCGCATAACTTTCAGCTTCACCTTTAGTGCGTAAATAATGACTACTGCCTTTGGTCGAATCCGCATTGAGCGCGCTCATATGTAATAACCGTGGAACTTGATTATGCATACACGCTTGAATTACTTTTTGCGCAACCATTACATGTGCTTTGCGAAACCCTGAACCATTATGCAAACCTTCTTCATTTAAAATACCAATCAAATTAATCACAACATCCGCGTTTTTACACGCAGCGTTTAATTCGCTTTGTTGATAGACATCTACTTTTTTGATAAATAGCGTCGGCAAAACCGTCATGGCTTTGAATTTTTCTGGATTGCGGCTTAATACCCTAACGGTGTATCCTTGTTTGACCAAGGATCTACATAAATGCTGGCCGACAAAACCTGTTCCACCTAATATCACAATAGTTTTCATCATATATCCATTATAGATGCAATGTGCGGGCAATACAGTACACATCGACATTCGCGACATTCGCAGTGCGTAATAATTGACTTAATTCACGCACAGTATTCCCAGTAGTAAACACATCGTCAAGCAAAGCCACTCTAGAATAAGCTATAGGCCGTGTCAATTCAAAAGCGTGGCGAATATTTTTAACGCGTAAACGTGCTGGCAAACTCGCTTGTGCCTGGGTTGCTTTACTGCGCATAACGCTAGAAAAATCCACGGGTACTTGCAAGCTGCGCCCAATTATTTTTGCCAATTCCAAAGCTTGATTATAGCCACGTTCTCGCAAACGCTGTGCATGCAAAGGTACTGGAATAATCACCTCAGGTAATTCAATTTTCTGCGTATGCCAGTATTGAATAAACAATTCTGCCAACAAACTTAAATTGGCCAGTCGCGCGGAAAATTTACCCCCTAGAATCAGCTGATCAACAGGTGATAGATAATCTAAGGCTACCCAAAGCTTATCGCATCCTGATGACGATGATTGATCTTCTATCCAGGGTAATTGTGACAAACAATCAGTGCAAATCCGGCCAAATTGCGGCAAGGATTGATGACATAACAAGCAGATCGGTTTTGGGCAAATATTGAACAATTGTTTATAATTTAGCCTGCATAAATTTGACATACTCACTAAAACCTCTTAGACTGCCGAGCACACGGCTTAGGAAAAAACTGTATGAACACTGCAACTTTGTGGACAATTGAAAGTCTCGAATCTTTATACCATCAACCTTTTAGCACTTTACTTTTTCAAGCACAACAAGTGCATCAAACTCAATTTCCCAATCATGATATTCAACTTTCAACACTGCTCAGTATTAAAACCGGTCGCTGTTCAGAAGATTGTAAATATTGTAGCCAGAGTGGCCATTATAAAACTGCTGTAGAAAAACAAACATTACTTGATAACGATACCGTAATTAAACGCGCGCAACAAGCCCGCGACAATGGCTCCCATCGCTTTTGCATGGGTGGTGCATGGAAATCTCCTCCAGATAAAGATTTTCCGAAAGTTTTAGACATGGTGCGTAGTGTTAAAGACTTAGGCCTTGAAACGTGTTTGACTGCCGGCATGCTGACAGAAGCACAAGCACAACAATTAAAAGAAGCGGGTCTTGATTATTACAATCATAATCTAGATACTTCACGCGAATATTATCCAGAAATTATCAGCACTCATACTTATGATGACCGTCTAGATACTTTGAGAAAAGTGCAACAAGCAGGCATGAAAGTATGTTGTGGTGGCATTTTGAATTTAGGTGAAAGTGTCACAGATCGCTTAAAATTATTATTAGAATTAGCCAATTTAGATCCTTATCCTGAAAGCGTACCGATTAATAAATTAGTACCCATTCCCGGCACGCCGCTTGCCAATAATAAAAGTATAGATCCCTTTGATTTTGTCCGTACCATTGCCGTTGCCCGCATTATTATGCCGCGCGCGCGTATACGTCTTTCTGCAGGACGCAATGATATGAGTGATGAATTACAAGCCCTATGTTTTTTAGCCGGCGCTAATTCTATATTTTATGGTGAGACTTTATTGACAACGCCATTACCCGAACAAGATAAAGATCAATTATTATTAAAACGTTTAGGCTTTAAAACATCTATGGCCAAGGAAACTGAAGATGTCGCCTGATCTGCTGTTGCAGTTACAACAGCGTTTACAGCAGCACGATAAACTTGCCTTAACACGCAAACGTCGATTACATACAACACATAATGCACTAAATTTTACTTCAAATAATTATTTGGCACCAAAATCTTTGGATTCATCAGGTTCCCCCGTAACTTATTACACATCCGCACATCAAGCTTTAGAACAAAGACTTGAATCGTGGCTTAATTATCCACGCGCACTTATTTTTACTTCAGGTTATCTTGCAGTCTTAGGCGCAATTACTGCATTGATTGGACCCGATGATTTTGTTGCTGTTGATAAACAATGTCATGCCAGTGTATTTGATGCACTTCAATTAAGCAAAGCTACTTGGCAGCGGTATGCAGATGATGATCATGAACGCTTAGAATCCATATTACAAAAGAATAAAAAACCATTGCGTTTTATTATTACCAGCAGTGTATTTAGCATGCAAGGCCATTTGGCTGATTTAAATCATTTAATGCACACAGCAAAAAAATATAACGCCACTTTAATCATTGATGATGTGCATGGCACCGGTATTTTAGGACCCAAAGGTCAAGGCGCCGTTGCTCACTGGAATTTAACGCATGAAACTCCACTCATCATTGGATCCCTAACAAAAGGGTTGGGCACACTGGGTGCTTTTGTAGCAGGCAATGAAGTCATGATGGAAGCGATTTTGCAATTTGCGCGCCCTTATATGTTCAGTACCACTTTGCCTAGTCATTTAGCAACAGCCAGTATAAAAGCGATTGATCTTGCCGAACAAGCAACTGATGCCCGCGCACACTTAAAGCAATTAATTAATTACTTCCAAAAACGTGCACGAGAATTAGAACTGAATATTTTACCTTCCAGCACACCCATTCAAGCGATAGTATTTTCAGATATCAATTATTTACTGCAAACAACACAAGACTTATCAGAAAAAAATATTATGGTGAGCGCCATAAGGCCGCCAACTGTGCCAAAAGAAAGTCCACGCCTGCGTATTACTTTAACTGCAGCGCATCAATTTGCTGATATTGATCGTTTATTACTGGAATTAACATCTTATGAATAAAAAAAATATTCATCTGGTCTTTATTCACGGATTTATTTTTAATAAAACCATTTGGAAACCTTTGGCGGAAAAATTAGCGCAGGACTATACCGTGCATCTCGTTAATTTACCCGGCTATAGTGAGCATGCTAATATTAAAGCGAATTCTTTATCAGAGGTTGCGCAGGGTGTATTCTCACAAATAAATGCTAAAGAAAATTTTATTTGGATTGGTTTTTCGCTAGGTGGCATGATTGCAAAATACCTTGCAAAAACCTATTCTCTACAAACTTTGGGCATTATTACGCTTGCGTCTAATCCAAAATTTATTAAAAGTGATGACTGGACTTGTGGGGTTAATTATGGCGCATTTCATATGCTAAAGAGTTTATTTATCCGACAACCCAATAAGGCCTTAATGAGATTTTTACTTTTACAAGGTCACGAGATTGATAATAAACATGCTGAATCATTAACTCAGGAAGTTATCCTGCGTGATCTAGATTTGCTGGAGCATGATGATTTACGCTCACTGATGTGTGAGCTCATGGGGCCACAACTGAATATTTTTGCGCAAAATGACCGACTGGTACCCATTAGTATTATTGAAAAATTAAATCACTTGTCACCCTATGCGCAAAATGTCACAATTAAAGATGCAGAACATGCACTATTATTATCTCATACACAAGAATGCTTAACCGTTATTGAGAATTTTATAAATGAATCCATTATTACTCAATAAAGAAAAACAGAAAATTGCTGATGGCTTTAATCGGGCCGCAGACACTTACGATGAACATGCAATTTTACAAAAAGAAGTTCATCGTCGCTTGCTCGAAAATTTAACTTTTATAAAAATGAAACCCCAAATCATTTTAGATGTGGGTTGTAGTACAGGGTATGGAACGCGGATGTTGCAAAAACAATACCGCGGCGTAGATATTATTGGTGTGGATTTGGCCATGAACATGCTTAAAATTGCCCATGATAAAAAGGGTTGGTTTTCAAGGCAACATTATATCTGTGCAGATGCACAAGCTCTCCCCTTCCAAGATGCTTCCGTCGATTTAATATTTTCAAATTTAACCCTGCAGTGGTGTCCCGATTTATTAATGACCTTCTATGAATTTTTTCGAGTGTTAAAACCAGGTGGTGCATTATTTTTTTCAAGCTTAGGACCTGACACCTTAAAAGAATTGCGCGCGAGCTGGCAAAGCGTTGATCAATACGCGCATGTCAACACATTTAAAGACATGCATGATATTGGTGATTTATTAATTAATGCACGTTTTGTTGACCCTATTATTGATCGCCAAGATTTAACATTAACCTATAAAGACATCAAAACCCTATTAAAGGATTTAAAATATACAGGCGCGCATACAGTGCTTGGCAAACAACAAAAGTCTTTGATGGCTAAACAGAAACTACAACGCATGTATCAAGCGTATGAACAATTTCGTAATCCGCAAGGTTTATATCCGGCTACTTATGAAGTCATTTATGGGCACGCCATTAAACCTTGTTTTAATCCGATTAAATTTAAAACCTCACGCGATCCGATTTATATTCCTGTCGGAGCGATTACATGAAAAAGTTTTTCATTACTGGCACAGATACAGATGTGGGAAAAACATTTATTACCCGCTTATTATTAGCAAAAGTAAAAAATATGCATCAAACCGCTTTAGCGATTAAACCTATATCTGCGGGTTCTGATGATGCTATATTTTTACAGCAAGAAAATAGCATCATGTTACCCTATGAAACCATTAATCCTGTTTATTTAAATGAACCCTTAAGCCCGCATATTGCAGCCTCCCGTGAACAAAAAAAATTAAACGCTGCAACTATTTATTCAGCATGTCTTGACGCTTTGCAGCATGCTGTTGACTATTTATTTGTTGAAGGTGCTGGCGGCTTCCTAGTTCCAATTAATGATCATGAAACAATGGCTGACTTGGCCATACAATTTAATATGCCTGTGATTCTTGTGGTCAATATGCGTTTAGGCTGTATCAATCATGCTTTATTAACAGTTGAAAATATTTTAAGTAAACAACTACCTTTAGCCGGTTTTATTGCCAATCAAACCCAAGAAAAAACTCAAGATGCTTTTGCTGAAAATATTGCAACATTACAACAACGCATTCCCGCACCCTTGTTAGGTGTCGTGCCTTATTCTATAAATAAAGAATTCTGCCCATTAACTGATTTGATTACTCTACCCTAAGGTGTACTTATGAAAAATATTTTTATTGTAATAACGGGTTTATTACTAACCGCGTGTCAGGCACAAACTGAACATCACAGCATTGAAGTGCCTATGTCTATGACAACTGACCAAGGCAGCACAGAAATGGTTGGAACCATTACCATTAGTGAAACGCCTTATGGTTTATTGTTTAGCCCAGATTTAAAAAATTTATCCGCTGGTTTGCATGGTTTTCATATCCATGAAAATGCAAATTGCACGCCTTTAGAAGCTGCCGGTGGACATTTTGATCCCAAACATACAGGTGAGCATCAAGGTCCCTATGGCACGGGACACTTAGGCGATTTACCTGCGCTTTATGTTGATGATAAAGGCACAGCACAAACCCCAGTGTTAGCCCCTCGCATCAAAACATTAAGTGAAATTAACCATACCGCATTAATGATACATGTAGGTGGAGATAATTATAGTGATCACCCTCATCCTTTAGGTGGCGGCGGAGCGCGTATGGTGTGTGGTGTGATTAATATGTAAACTCCTAATAGCTATGGGCGTTTTCTTACAAGCCCATAGCTAAAATCTGATCCTTGACCTGTCACCTAAAATTCACATTTTTATAAAAATAATTTATTATTTTTCAAACACTTGTGTGACATATAACCATCTCACCTGCTCAAAGTGGGGGGCTTTTTTCTTGTTACATTTTAATATAATCTTAAGCAATTACTGGTCTAATCATCTTAGGAACCTAAGAAATGGCTTACAAAAGGATACTTAAAATGATACTCACTATGAACAAGAGCAAAAGCATGAAGCAACTCGCAGCCATTAGCTTTACAGTCTTAAAAGGCTTAACTCTAATTGCAGCTTTTTTATGTCTAGTTGACATTACAACTGCCCCCATTGGCGGTATTATTTTTTTTAGTGCTATTTTTACTGTGGGATTAGCCGGATTTGGTTCCGCAATATTAGTATTTCATTTGCTCGCAAAAGTTTCACGATAAGCGATAAGGCGGGCAAGAAAATGAGGATCAAGCTGATCTGCAGCCTGCATATATTCAATTAAATTTTCTAAATTAATGATACTAATAACCGGTATTTGATATTGCTGAGCAATCTCTTGTACAGCCGATAATTCACCCGCACCTTTTTCTTGCCTATCTAAAGCAACGACTATACCCGCAACTATTGCACCCGCTTGTTGTACTAGGCCAATAGCTTCTCGCACTGCCGTCCCTGCAGTCATTACATCGTCAATAATTAACACCCGACCGTTAAGCTTCGCACCCACAATCGTGCCACCTTCACCGTGATCTTTGGCTTCTTTACGATTAAAACTAAAGGGAATATCTTTTTTTAGAAGTTGCTGAAACGCAATCGCAGTACTACTCACTAAAGGAATGCCCTTATAAGCAGGACCATATAATTGGTCAAATTCTAGATGAGCATTTTTAATAGCCTCAACATAGAATTCGCCTATGCGCTGCAGCATCGCGCCGCTATTAAAAAATAATCCCATATTAAAAAAATATGGACTTTGACGACCTGATTTTAAGGTAAAATCGCCAAATTGTAATACTTCGCGCCCTCTGGCAAAATCAATAAATGTCTTTTGGTAGGCTTGCATAGTCTTTTCCTATAAAATGCCATTACTATACTACTCAAATTTAAGGAATTCAAATGCGTATTATTACCCTTAATATCAATGGCATTCGCAGCGGTGCCAAAAAAGGTTTTTTTGAATGGCTGGCCCAGCAAAATGCCGATGTGGTTTGCTTGCAAGAAACTAAAGCGCAAATAACCGATCTCATTGACCCGATTTTCTTTCCTGAAGGTTATCATGCATTTTTTTGTGATGCGCAAAAGAAAGGTTATAGTGGCGTAGCCATATATTGCAAACAAAAGCCTCAAAAAATCCATACGAAAATTGGTTTTGATATTATCGACAATGAAGGTCGATATGTGCAAGTTGATTTTGAAAATTTTAGCGTTACGTCTTTGTATTTACCTTCCGGTTCAAGTGGTGATGAACGTCAAGGTATAAAATATCAAGTACTCGATTTTTATTTGCAACATTTAAAAAATATTGCGGCTGATAAAAAAAGTCATATCATTTGTGGCGATGTTAATATTGCCCATAAAAATGTGGACATAAAAAATTGGAAAGGCAATCAAAAAAATTCTGGGTTTTTACCCGAAGAACGTGCTTGGCTTGATACGGTATTTAATGAAGTGGGTTTTGTGGATGCATTTCGAGTAGTGAACCAAGAAGCAGAACAATACACTTGGTGGTCTAATCGCGGTCAAGCTTATGCCAAAAATGTGGGATGGCGAATTGATTATCAAGTCATTACGCCGTGTTTACGCGATAAAATCAAACAAGTGAGTATTTATAAAGATCAAAAATTTTCAGATCACGCGCCGCTGATTATCGATTATATTTCACTTTAAAAAATAAACTATATAATACTGGCACTACACCTAATGTTAAAATCGTCGCAACTGATATACCAAAAATAATCGCAATGGCCATTGAGCGCCACATTAAACCACCACCAATCCAAAGCGGTATCATGCCCGCAACTGTAGTTGCACTGGTTAACAAAATGGGTCGCAAACGTTGTTGCGCAGCTTCAATGATCGCCTGCGCGGCGGGCAGGGCGTTTTCTTCTATTTCAATCCGAATTCTATCTAGCAATACGATCGCATTATTAATAATAATACCCGCAAGTGAAATCACACCTAATAATGTCATAAAATCAAAAGGCGCTCTTGTGATTAACAAACCTATTACCACACCAATAATAGATAACGGAATAGTACATAAAATAATTAATGGTTGGGTAATCGAATTAAACTGGGCAATCAAAATAAATACAATTAATAAGCCAGCAATCGGTAATTTTGCCATAATCGCAGCTTGTGATTTTACTGCTGTTTCTTCTTCACCACCAAATTCCCAAGAAAATCCAAACGGCCATGTTTTAGCTGCAGCGATCATAAATGGGCGAATTTCTGCGGTAATTTCTTTTGCAGTCACACCCGGCTCTATTAATGCTTCAACAGTCACTGTACGCAAGCGATTGCGTCTTTCAATATTGCCAGGCTGCCAAAGTAATTCTGGTGTTGCCACTTGTGTTAAAGGCACAGATTGTCCAGTGGCTTGCGAGTACACATTAATACCTGCAATATCATTGCTAATTAAACCTGGCTGTGTTGAACGAATCATAATGGGAATGAGTTCATCACCTTCACGATAGTCACTCGCTTCGATTCCCGTTAAATAAGCTTGCATGGAAATAGCAATATCTTCATGTGTGACACCCGCTAATTGTGCTCTTGCTTCATCAATATTTAAAACGATTTTTTTGCTACGCGCACCCCAATCGTCTGTCACTAATTTTGTTCCTGGAATAGTTGCAATATGAGCTTTTACGCTTGAGGCAATGGCAAATAATTCATCCGTATCACGCCCTGAAATTCTAACAGCAACAGGTGGCCATGCGTCAGGACCATAAGTCAATGGTCGCAACGTAGGGGCAACATCCGGATAATGCTGAATAATAAATTTTTCAATTGCCGGCATTAAAACATTCACATTATTTTTTAAAGTCTCACCATTAATGACCATAATCGCATAAGCAAGATTGGGAGGTTCTGGTGCATACGGCAAGACAAATTTTGGTCCACCATCGCCAATATAAGTGACAAAATCAACAACACCTGTTTGTTCTGCAATAAATTGCTCCATACCATCTACAACTTCCATCGTGCGCTCAATCGGCGCACCTTGTGGCAATTTTAATTCCACCGTAAAAGTCGGCCGCTCATTGGATGGGAAAAATATACTGGGAATAAAACGAAAACTAAATATGGCTAAAAAGAAAACTGCGCCCATTACTAACATTGTTTTCCAAGGACGTTGTAACACGAATAATAAACAGTCACGATATTTTCGATAAAACTTAGAATTAAAATTTTCTTCCGATTGTTCAACACGCATAAAGTTAACACACAGTAAGGGTATTAATGTAAGCGCAATAATCCATGATACTAATAAAGTCACCGTGATCACTTTAAAAAGACTCGCCACATTTTCACTCGTAGGTGATTCTGCCAAAATAATGGGTAAGAAAGCCGCGATCGTTGTCAGTGATGATGTTAATAATGGCACACGTAATTCTTTTCCTGCAGCAATTGCAGCATCTTTTGCAGACTTTCCTTGCCGCATTTGCACCATGACTGATTCTGCCATCACAATCGCATTATCCACCAAAATACCTAAAGCAATAATGAGCGACGCAAGCGATACTTGCTCAAGCCATACGCCCCATAAGGACATGATGTAAAACGTTATCAACATCGTAGTGGGAATTAAGGTAGCCACAATTAACCCGGTGCGAAATCCAAGGGCTATTAGCATCACAAGTGCTACAATAAAAATCGCTTGATACAAATTGCTTAGAAAATTATTAATTTTGTCGTTCACAATATCCGGCGCAAACATGAATTGCTCAATATTGATACCTATAGGATAGGTTTTAAGTGCGCGCTGTATGACGGTTTCAACTTCTTTACCCAGTTCAACAATATTCCCGCCACTACGCAAGGAAATGGCTAATGCAAGTGATGGCGTTCCATTCGCATGCATGATTTCTTTGGGCGGATCTACATACATGCGTTTAATGGTCACAATATCTTCTAGACGTACGACTTGTGATGAGTCTGGTAATTGCACCACACTGCGACCAATGTCATCTACTGATTCAAAATTACCTGTGGGTTCAATCACAATTTTTTCATATTGAGTGCGAATATCCCCGCCAGGTAAAATAATATTGCGCTCTTGCAACATTTTGATGATCATTTTTGGCGAAATTTTCATTTCTGCTAAACGGGCATTATCATATTCCAATACTACCCATTCATCTTGCGCACCGACAATATCTACTTTTGCCACCTGATCGGCAAGTAATAATTCATTTTGTATTTGTTTGGCAATTTCTTTTAATTGATGATACGTAAAGCCATCGCCAGTTAATGTATAAATTGTGCCAAACACATCACCGAATTCATCATTCACAAAAGGACCAATGACGCCTTCTGGTAAGTCACGTTTTGCATCCTCTACTTTGCGACGTACGTTATCCCAAATAGGACGCATGTTTTTATATTGATCTTTTATCGTGACATAGATCACTGATAAACCATCGCGCGAAGTGCTTTTTACAAAATCAACTTCTGGAATTTGTTGAATGGATTTTTCTAATTTATCAGTCACTAATAATTCAATACGATCAGGACTTGCCCCAGGAAAAAAAGTTTGCACCATGGCCACACGTACGATATAACCAGGATCTTCACTGCGTGGCATGGATAAATAAGCGGAAATACCAGCAAATAATAAGACTAAAAGTAGAGTAAAGGTAATGCGATCTTTTTCTATGGCAAAGCGTGTAATATCCAAACCATTACTCCTTCAATAACGTTACCATTTCCTGATCCGTTAATTGTTTCACGCCTGCGGTGGCAACATATTCACCGGGTGTTAAACCTTGAGTAATCACCAAGCCCACACGTGTTAAATCACCCACCAAAACATTGCGACGTGTTGCACGCCAAAACCCCGGATGTTTCTCATCTTGTACCAGCACAAAAACAAAGGTGCCGTCTTTATCTTCACCTACAGCAACCGGTGGCACAATAATATGATGTGCATCTGGATTTTGTTCAACTTTAAAATTAAATTCAACATCAGCGGCCATACCTGAACGTAATGTTGTTTGCCCACAATTTTCAGAAAGTTCTACCCGAACAGGATAAGTGGCTGTGCGGACTCCTGTTGCCACACCGACCTCTTTCACGACACCTGAGAATATTTGATCTTTAAATGCTTGCACACGCACATTGACAATATCTTTAGATTTAATTTGATTAATAATAGTTTCAGATACTGAAACCGTCACTTGTGGACAATTACCACAATTGACTTCAACTACAGGTTGACCTTGTCCAATATTTTCATTGGTTTCAAAAAAAACTGCAGCAATGTGACATTGATCAGGAGATTTAATTTCTGTGTAACTCAGTTGCAATCGCGCGCCTTCTAATTGCGCTTGTGCAGATTCTACTTGGGCTTTGCGTGATTCAGAAGTCGCGCGCGCAGCATCTAAATCATTTTTTGAAGCATTGCGATTTTCATATAAACTTTTTTTACGTTCATAATCTGCTTGTCCATTACGGTATTGTGCTTCTGCTAAATCCAGTGCGGCTTGTGCTTGTTGCACGGCAATTTGATAATCACGATTATCAAGACTTGCTAATAATTGGCCCTTTTCCACCTCATCGCCCACATTCACAGGTCTTTCTGCCAATGTACCTGCGACTTTAAAACTTAAAATCGCTTCATATCCCGCTTCTACTTTTCCTGAAAAAGTCCGAAATTGTTCAGTGGCAGCACTCTGTACAACTGTATATTGCACGGGACGGGCATTGATTTCTTCCTCGTGGGAACTGGAACAGCTACCTAATAATAAGATGGCTATGCCTATTGGCAAAATGTATAATAATGGCTTCATGTTTAAGAGGTGCCCATCTAGCGCTATGGTTGAGATTGTTATAGTATAACAAACATTATGTATAAAATTATGAGTATTATCCTATCTTGCTTATTATGTGCCTGCGGCCAATCAGGCCCCCTTTATCTACCCAATGAGCAACACGAGGAAGAAAGTGAATGAAGTCTAGTTTTCATTACCGCGATCGCCAATTATATGTAGAAAATGTGCCACTCGCCCATATTGCGCAACAATGGGGTACGCCCACTTATGTGTATTCATTATCAGCATTGCTTGATAATTATCAAGCATTTACGCATGCACTACAAAACCAACCCCATTTGATATGTTATGCCGTTAAGGCCAATAGCAATATTGCCTTGCTTAATTGTTTGGCAAAACAAGGTTCGGGGTTTGATATTGTATCTTTAGGCGAATTGCATCGCGTCCTTGCCGCAGGTGGCGATGTGCGGAAAATTGTATTCTCAGGTGTGGGTAAAGGTGAACTTGATATTCGTAATGCGTTAGATATCGGTATTGCTTGCTTTAATGTGGAATCTGCGCCAGAGCTTGATAAAATTCAAGCCATTGCTAAACGCTTAAATAAACCCGCTTCGATTTCTATTCGTGTTAATCCAGATGTGGATGCCAAAACTCATCCGTATATTTCTACAGGGTTAAAAATTCATAAATTTGGCGTCGATATTGATAATGCGATCAAAATGTATCAACATGCGCAATCTTTATCACATATTAAAATCCATGGCATTGATTGCCATATTGGCTCGCAAATTACTGCGATTGAGCCTTTTTTACAAGCGCTCGATCAAGTCTTAGATTTAATTGATCAATTAAAAAAATCCGGCATTGACATTGCGCATTTAAATTTAGGTGGCGGCTTAGGTGTGCGTTATCAGGATGAAATACCGCCAGATATCAGTACTTATTGTGCGGCCATCGTGCAACAATTAAAAGGGCGCGATATCAAACTCATTTTAGAACCAGGACGCGCGCTCGTTGCCAATACCGGCATTTTACTCACTCATGTTGAATATATTAAACAAGGTTTTGAAAAAAAATTCGCGATAGTCGATGCCGCAATGAATGATTTAATCAGACCTAGTTTATATGATGCCTGGCATCACTTATTACCCGTGATTGAACATCAAGATATCGATGAAGATATCTATGATGTAGTAGGACCTGTGTGTGAAACCGGTGATTTCATTGCCAAACAACGCGCACTTAAAATTAAAGATCAAGATTTAATTGCTATCATGAGTGCTGGCGCTTATGGTTTTAGCATGAGTTCAAATTACAACAGTAGACCTCGCGCTGCTGAAATCGCTGTCAAAGGCGACAGTGCGCGCGTTGTCCGTGACCGAGAAACTTATAGCGATTTATTTAAACATGAACATTTACTTTAATAAAATGCAAGCCTTAGGCAATGATTTTGTCGTGATTGAAACCATCACCCAAACATTTAAGGCAACGCCAGAACGAATCAAAAAATTAGCCGATAGACATTATGGCATTGGCTGCGATCAAGTTTTAATTATCGGAATGTCAGATAATCCGCAAGCTGATTTTGAATACACGATTTATAATAATGACGGCAGCAGCGCTAAACAATGTGGTAATGGCGCGCGGTGTGTCGGTTTATTTATTAAAGAAGAGGGTTTATCAAGCAAAAATAAAATCACGCTTGCAACAGCTGATCATTTAACCCATGTGGATATGAGTCATGCTGAAAATATTAGCGTTGAAATCGGTGTGCCTGTTTTTGATCAGGAAAAAAGTAAACAATTAAATATGGGCGTATTATCTATCGGTAATCCCCACTTGATTATACAAGTCCCTAATATTGCACAAGCAGATGTTGCTAATATTGGCATAGGTTATAATCAGCAAAATCCATTATTTCCAGAAGGCGTGAATGTCAGTTTTTACGAAATTATTTCTAAAGAACATGTAAAGTTACGCGTTTTTGAACGCGGCGTTGGTGAAACCCTCGCATGTGGATCAGCTGCAAGCGCAACTATGGCTTATTTACGCCATTTAAATTTAATTAATGATACAGTGAAGATTAATTTACCCGGTGGTGAATTAACCGTCAGCTGGGCAGGCGGTGAAAAACCAGTGATTTTGAAAGGCAATGCTGAAAATGTTTTTACAGGAGTTTATACATTATGAAAAATATCATGCCCTACATACGCCCATTAGGCGTTATTGCTATTTTTATTGCTGTATTTACCTGGGGACTGGAGTTAGCACACTTTGTGCCTACATGTCCTTATTGCCAGGTGCAACGCACAATTATTGGAGTACTCGGTATTTTAATGGTCTTGCCTAATATTCGCTACGCCACATTATTATTGACTGTGGTTTTAGGTTTATTCGGCACCAACGTATCTAGTGATCAAATTTTCATGATGGTACGTGAACATAACTTTATGAATATGATTATGTTGCTAGCAGTCTGTGCGTCATTTATTATTGCAGGACAAATGATCATGCTGGTGAAAAGAGAATCGATATGAAAGATCGTTTTGGATTATCTGTATCAACAACCCAACATGCGGTTATCGATGCGCTTGATCATTTTTCAACACAGTTATTATTAAATGGTCAAACTGCTGGAAAAATATTAGATGCAGTTAACGCGCATCCTGATAGTTTATTATTGAATTGCCACAGCGGAATAATATTTTTATATTCGCACGATGATGTAGATTCGGCCAAAACATTACCTTATTTAAAAGCTGCTGAAGCATTACTCAATGTAAGCAATAATCGCGAAAAATTACATTATCAGGCTGCGTGTGCTTGGTATGCAAAAGATTACGACACTGCCATTGTCGCTTATAAAAAAATTACTGAGCAGTGGCCGCGTGATTGTGTTGCAGCTAAATTTGCCGAATGGATATTTTATTGCGCAGGTCAATCGTTTTATGCAGATCGCTTCTTGCATATCACCGCACCTATGTATCTTCATAATAAAAACGAACCTGGTTTTTTAGCCACACATTCATTTGCACTGGAATTAACGCAGCAGTATGATCAATCTTTAGCTATCGCTTACGATGCTTTAGCCATTGAGCCCATCACACCTTGGGCGCATCACACTGTTGGGCATGCACTCATGGCAAAAAGCGAAATTAATCACGGCATTGATCTTTTTGAAAAATATAAACCTAGTTGGGGGGGAATTCTACCTCCGCTCGCTGGCCATCTGACTTGGCATTTAACTTTATTTTATTTAGCTAATCTTGAAGAGAAAAAGATATTATCGCAATTCTCACCAGGCGTATGGGGCAATACCCCAGAATTATCACTGGAACAAATCGATGCCATTTCATTACTCTGGCGCATGGAAATGGCTGATATGCCGCATGATGATTTATTAAAACAAGTGACAAAAAAATTAGGGCCACATGTTTATCAACAATATATTGGCTTTGATAATGCACATTATATTTATGCCCTCTCACGTACCGGCAATACCGAATCGGCGCAAAAAATTATCAGTGATGCCACCCATTATGCACACACATTGCAGCCGTCTTATCAGAATATATGGTTAAATATTTGTATACCGTTGTTCAAAGGTATTCATGCTTATGCCTTAGGACATTATCAGGAAGCTAGTACACATTTAAATCCTATTTTACCTATAGTTGCATGCGTTGGCGGCAGTGATGCTCAAGTCGAAGTATTTTATCAAACTGCTGTTATCAGTTTATTACGTGCGGGAAAAAAAGATAAAGCACAAGCATTGATCAATCAATATTTACCGTATTTTATTCCTACGAAGTTAGGCGAGCTTTGGAGTCAAAGCTAAGCTTTCATGCTATCATCAAACCATATCTAATTTAAATCAACTTTGGAGTTCAAAATGGTAATCAGAAAAGCAAGCGCGCAATGGAATGGGACTTTAAAAGAAGGTACTGGAAAACTTGAAGTAGGGAATGCAAGATGGTCTGCACCTTATTCATTTGAAACTCGATTTGGCGCTGGTGAACAGGGCACTAATCCTGAAGAATTAATTGCTGCGGCTCACGCCAGTTGTTATTCTATGGCACTTGCGGCCACGCTGGAAAAATCTGGCTTTGTTGCTGAAGCTGTTAATACAACAGCAAATGTACGTTTAGATACTGTAGAGGGCGGTTTTGCGATTACTGAAATTTCGCTTGATGTGACAGCAAAAGTACCTGGTATTGATGATACCCAATTTGCAACGATAGCCAATGAAGTCAAAAGCAATTGTCCGGTTTCTAAAGCACTTGCCAGCGTTAAAATTAATTTGACGGCACGTTTGGCATCATGATTGAAGAAATCTCTGTCGCAACTTTGCAGAAAAAATTGCAAGCCGGTGAAGACATTTTTTTATTAGATGTCAGAGAGCCTCATGAATTCGCTGCATTTAATATCAAAGGCCATTTGATTCCCTTAGCCGAATTACTGCAGCGATTAAATGAAATTCCAAAAAATAAACCTATAGTTACGATCTGCCGCTCCGGTAAACGCAGTGATATTGCTGGGCAAATGCTAAAAGCACATGGATTTAATGATGTGAAAAATTTAGCCGGCGGCTTATTGGCTTGGCAATAAGATAAGCATAATGGACACTATTATTTTTATCCCAGGCCATGGATGCACACCGCGTGTTTTTGAGGCACAAATACAAGAATTATCTGCGCATTATGAATGTGTCTGCATAGACTTACGCAACTATAAAACCATTAAAGAAATCATTGATCATGTTTTAAACAACACGCCTTCACAATTTTACATTTTAGGATTTTCATTAGGTGCAGCAATTGCATTAGACATCAGTCAACAAGCGCCTCATCGCATTAAAGGACACATACATATCTCGTTACCCTATGAAGGTCCATCCACCACCTTAATAAACGAATTAACGCAAATTGAAAAAGATTTACCCTCGATGGAAATGGATGAATTTATCAAGCTTGCCTATCAAAAATATTTTCCACATAAAGAACCCAGCGATCCACTTTATGCAATATTATCGCAAATGCTTTTAGAAACAGGGAAAATTCATTACATCGAACAAGCCCATATGTTATCAAAACCTTGGCATTTGATTGCAAGTGCACATCAACACCATCCAGTATTAATTCTAAGTGGCGCACTCGATAAACGCGCTAAACCTGAATATCACGAAAAGATGGCTGCACAATTAAAAACCTCAACACTCCATGTGTTACCCAATGCAGGGCATTTTCTAACCCTAGAGCAACCCGCATTATCAACGCAGATTATTCAAGAATGGTTAAATTCTTAAGCTGAATACCTATATTTTTAGTTAATTAACAAAAGGGGGGGGGGCAATTTGCCACCCCCCTTTGTAACCACTTCTTCGCGTCATCCCCGCCTACGCGGGAATGACGGTATGCTTTAGAACAAAAATTATTTTAAACATAACATTGACGTAACAGTTCAAAACCCATCACTTCAATCTGTCTTACGCGTTCCGCAGAAATATTATATTTTTGTGCTAAATCATGTAATGACATTTTTTCTTCTGATAAATATCGGGATAAAATAATGTCGCGGGTGCGTTCGGGTAATTTTGACAGGGCTTGTTGTAATTGGTTTGTAGTTGCGGTTTGTTCAACATGTTCAATATAAAGTTGTTCGGGATTTTGATAGACCATGCCTGCATCAGCGGGCGTTGGTAATGTATAACGAGATTCATGGCCTTCTTCTGGCGTGATATCTAAAAAAACATCTTGCGCTTGTAGGCGCAGTTCCATTTCTTTGACCTCGTTTGGTTTTACTTTTAATTCTGTGGCTATTGTTTTTATTTCACTGCTGGTTAAACTGGTAAAACCTTTTTTCAGGCGACGTAAATTAAAAAATAATTTGCGTTGCGCTTTGGTGGTGGCGATGCGTACTAAGCGCCAATTGCGCAGCACAAAATTGTGGATTTCTGATTTGATCCAATGGATTGCAAATGTGGCCAGCCTCACCCCCAAATTGGGATCAAAGCGTTTGACCGCTTTCATTAGTCCAATATTGCCTTCCTGGATTAAATCATCTTGCGGCAAACCATAGCCTTTGTAATTACGGGCAATGCGCACTACGAAACGTAAATGGGATAAAACTAATTGTTTGGCCGCATTTAAATCTTGCTCATAAAACCAACGATGCGCTAAAGCGCGTTCATCAGATTCACTGAGCATGGGGATTTGTAAAGCTTGTGCTTGAAAATCAATGAGTTGTAGTTCTTTTAGCATTGCGTATACCCTCATAAATGACTGAGTATTTTATTTTAGCACTCTCATGCCTAGAGTGCTAGAGCCTATACAAGATTTATAGACATGTTATTATTACAAGATGTTTAACTTTATAAAAATCCTATTTACTGCCGCCGTATTATTTGCGTTGACATTGACCTTTGGGGCCATTTATTTAAATGCCTCATTGCCTAATGTTGAAGAGCTAACTGAAGCTAAATTACAGATTCCTTTGAGCGTTTATACCAAAGACGGTAAATTAATTAGTCAATTTGGCGAATATCGGCGTAGTCCGGTTAAATTAGCCGATGTGCCACAAGGATTAATAGATGCAGTTTTGGCAACTGAAGATCATCGTTTTTACCAACATACGGGTGTTGATTTTATTGGCTTGATGCGGGCTGCACATCATTTATTAGTAGTCGGCGGTCGCGGTCAAGGCGGTAGTACTATTACCATGCAAGTTGCGCGTAATTTTTATTTATCACCTGAAAAAACCTTTATTCGTAAATTTAACGAGATTTTACTCGCCCTTAAAATTGAGCGTGAATTTACTAAAGATCAAATTCTGGAATTGTATTTAAATAAAATTTATTTGGGTAGCCGCGCTTATGGCGTGGTTGCTGCTGCACAAGTGTATTACGGCAAAACTTTAGACCAGCTTACCTTACCTGAAATGGCGATGATTGCAGGTCTTCCACAAGCGCCTTCTCGTTTAAATCCGATTAACAATCCAACTGGCGCTAAAGTAAGACGCACGCACGTATTAAATAAAATGTATGAATATGGTTATATCGATAAAGCGGCTTATGATGCGGCCGTTAATGCACCTATGACTGAAACTTATCACGGGCCTAAAGTTGAAGTTGATGCCCCTTATGTCGCCGAAATAATCAGACAAATATTATATAAACAATTAGGCGATAAAATTTATATCGAAGGTCTTAAAGCTTACACCACTATAGAAAGCCAAGAACAATTAGCAGCAAACAATTCACTGGAAAATGGTTTACTCAATTATGACAAACGTCACGGATATCGTGGACCTATTGGATTAAATGGTGATTTAACTCTACTCAAAGAAGCATCAAATGTAGGCCCATTAAAACCTGCATTAGTGACCAAAGTAACTGCTGATTCAGCAACCGCCATACTTGCAGATGAAGAAACCATTACTATTAATTGGAATGGTTTATCCTGGGCACGCAAAGATTTAGGCCAGGGACGCGTGGGCGCCTATCCAAAAGTGGCCACAGATATTTTGAAAAAAGACGCGCTTATTTATGTATTAAAAAATAAGGCTGATGGCACCTATCGTTTAGCACAAATTCCAGAAGTACAAGGCGCTATTGTGGCAATGGATCCTAAAACTGGGGCAATCACTGCCTTAGCCGGTGGCTTTGATTTTTTTGAAAATAATTTTAATGCTGCAACGCAAGCAAAACGTCAACCGGGTTCTAGTTTTAAACCTTTTATTTATGCTGCAGCACTCGATAATGGTTTTAAAACTACCAGCATGATTAATGATGCACCCCTTGTGATTGCTGATACTCCCACCACTTTATGGCGACCACAAAATGATGATGAAAAATTTTTTGGTCCCACCAGTTTACGTATGGGTTTAGTGTTATCCGTAAATTTAGTATCTATTAGATTATTAGATGCGATAGGGATTGATACGCTCGTTGAATATGCATCGCGTTTTGGTTTTGATCCTAAAACCATGCCACGCGGTTTGTCGCTGGCTTTAGGCACATTGGATACTACACCGCTTGAAATGACTACTGCATACAGTGTATTTGCAAATGGCGGTTACAAAGTGACTGCGCATGTTTTTGATTATTTGAGCGATGAAAAGGGCAATATTTTAATGAAAAATGAAGTGGCAGAACCTAAACCGGTGATTTCACCTGAAACTGCTTATATCATGACCGATATATTAAAAGACGTGATACAACGTGGTACAGGACGCGGGGCATTACAAATAGGTCGAGGCGATCTCTCCGGAAAAACAGGATCAACTAATGATCATCGTGATGCCTGGTTTGTGGGTTATAATGCGGATCGTGTTGCCAGTGTATGGTTTGGTTTTTCACGCAATCGTACTTTAGGTAAAGGCGAATACGGCGCGCAAACCGCATTGCCTGTCTGGGTAGATTTTATGCGGGAAGCATTGCGGGATAAACCAGAAAGTGTGTTAGCACAACCCAAAGATGTAGTATTTGTACGCATCAATCGTAAAACTGGCAATTTAACTTCCGGTAATGATCCCGATGCTGTATTTGAAATATTTACTGCAGATACAGCGCCGAATGAAACGAAAACCAATACTTCGAAAGAAAAATGGGTAAACCCAGCTAATTTATTTTAAACAAGGATACTTGCCATGGAACCGGCCCTGATGTTTGATATTATTATTTCTTTATCTACATTAATTATGCTGGAAATTATTCTGGGCGTAGATAATCTGGTATTTATATCCATATTAAGTTCCCGCTTACCTGAAAAGCAACAAAAAATAGCACGACGCATAGGTTTATTGTTGGCTATGATTACGCGTTTATTATTACTAGCTTCTGCAGTTTGGCTCGCACAACTCACACAACCATTATTTTTTATTTTTGATCATCCTGTTTCTTTTCGCGATCTCTTTTTATTTTCAGGCGGTTTATTTTTAGTGATAAAAGGTTTATGGGAAATTCATCAAGAAATCGATAAAGCCGGCCGCGCTGCCATCGCTTTAAAATATTCAACATTTCCACTCGTCATCTCACAGATTGTGTTATTCGACATGGTATTTTCACTCGATAGTATTTTAACAGCAGTGAGTTTAACCAATAATTTCACCATTATGGCCATAGCCATTATTATTGCAGTGCTTGTCATGCTACTCGCCAGTGAACATTTACATTATTTTATTCAAAAATATCCCACCATCAAAATGCTGGCCTTGACGTTCTTATTATTAATTGGTGCGGTATTAATCGCAGATGGCATGTCAATACACATACCGAGAGGTTATGTCTATTTTGCACTGTTCTTCTCGTTAACAGTTGAACTATTGAATAATTATATGCGTTACAAACGTGGGTCAAAAGGCTGAGGAGATAAATTATTCCTCAACCTTTTCCACATAACCACAATTCTTCTGCGGGCAGACTTTTTCTGTGCCGCGTTTTTGGGTGGTTTTTTGGGTGAGCATTAAGAAGCCGCATTTAGGGCAGGGTTCATCTAGAGGGAGATCCCAGACTGCGTACGAACATTTAGGGTATAAAGAACAAGAATAGAAAATTTTGCCGCGTTTGGATTTGCGTTTTAGCATAGTGCCTTTGGAGCAATCTGGACATTGGACACCACTGTCTTCTGGCTTTTCTAAGGGTTCAATGTGTTTACATTTTGGATAATTACTACAACCAATAAATTTGCCATATTTACCCACACGAATCTGTAAATCACTTCCGCATTCTGGGCATTTACGATCTGCAACAATTTCAGCTTGAGGCTGTGCACTATCATCACCCATATTACGCGTGTAATCACATTCTGGATAAGCGGTACACCCAATAAAACGACCGTGTTTGCCTAAACGTATACTTAAATCTTTACCACATTTAGGACATTTTTCATCTAATTTTTCTTGAGTAACATCACTGCGCTGAACCGTTTCTTCCGTGGTATGAATCAATTTAATAAAGGGTTGCCAAAAATTTTCCAAAACCGGTAACCACTGTGTTTCACCGCGTGCAACCGCATCTAATTGATCTTCAAGATTTGCAGTAAAGGTATAATCGACATAATCAGTAAAATATTGCGTAAGAAATTTATTGACCACACGTCCGACATCTGTGGGCTGAAAACGCTTTTTATCTAAAGTCGCATACTCACGTTGTTGCAGCGTTTGAATAATGCTGGCATAAGTGGATGGCCGACCAATACCAAATTCTTCTAATGATTTAATGAGGCTCGCTTCAGTAAAAGGTGGTGGCGGTTCAGTAAAATGTTGTTTGCCCTCAATGCCTAATAAAGTAATTGATTCACCCTCATTCATTTCGGGTAATAAACGACCTTCATCATCATTTTTCTTTTCATCGTCGATGCCCTCTTGATAAACCGCAATAAAACCAGGGTCTGCAATAGTAGAACCATTCGCGCGGAATATATGTTTGCCGCAGGCGAGATCAATTGCAACTGCATTAATAGTGGCATGAATCATTTGACAAGCTACAGTTCTTTGCCAAATCAAGCGATATAATTTAAATTGTTCATCGCTTAAAAATGATTTGATGTCTTCAGGCACATGATTCACAGAGGTAGGACGAATGGCCTCGTGTGCTTCTTGTGCATTTTTCGATTTGGTTTTATAAATTTTAATTTCATCAGGGACATTATGTTTGCCGTATTTTTGTGCAATAAATGCGCGAATTTCTTCAATCGCTTCATTAGCCAAATTCACAGAATCGGTACGCATATAACTGATCAAACCGACGACGCCATCACCAACATCAATACCTTCATAAAGTTGTTGTGCCACACGCATGGTTCTTTGCGCAGCAAAACCCAATTTACGCGCCGCTTCTTGTTGCAAAGTTGAGGTAATAAAAGGTGGCGCAGGATGACGCTTACGTTGTTTTTTCTCAACAGATTTTACGGTTAAAACACCATTTGCTTCGTTTAATAAAGTATCTTTGGCATTAAATGCATCTTTTTCATTATTGATAGTAAATTGCTTGAGTTTTTCACTATTAAGCTCTATTAATTTTGCAGGAAAATGTTGGCTTTCTTTTTCGCAATTGGCTTCAATGGTCCAATATTCTTGTGGGATAAATTTATCAATTTCTTCTTGACGTTCAACAATCAAACGCAATGCTGGACTTTGCACACGTCCTGCTGATAAACCGCGACGAATTTTTTTCCACAGTAACGGTGAGAGTTTAAAACCCACTAAAAAATCTAAAGCGCGTCTTGCTTGTTGGGCATGAATTAAATCTATGGATAATTCACGTGGCTCTTCCATCGCATGTAAAATAGCTTTTTTGGTGATCTCATGAAACGCAACGCGATAAACGGGTTTATCACCCAGAACTTTGCGCTCAATTGCTAATTCTTTTAAATGCCACGAAATGGCTTCGCCTTCGCGATCAGGATCCGTTGCAAGATAAAGTGCATCGGCTTGTTTCAATGCTTTAATAAATGTATCAATGTGTTTATTATTTTTTTCAACTATTTGGTACTTCATGGCAAATTGGTGGTCGGGATCAACCGCACCTTCTTTGGGTACTAAATCACGGACATGGCCATAGGAGGCAATGACTTCATAATCTTTGCCAAGATATTTTTTCAGCGTACGTGCTTTTGCGGGTGATTCAACAACAACTAAATTTTTTGCCATTATTATGCTCTAATTGATTTCTAACTTTGCTTTTGTATCTTCCTGCAATAATAAATAATCCAAAAGCCTTGTGATAGTTGCATCATCTAAATGATCCGATAACGCAATAATGCTCAGCCATTTGAGTTGTTCAATATCCATTTGTGCAATATCAAGCTGCAACATTTGGTTAATAATGATCTCACGGGTCGTCATTGTCAATACACCGGCTTGTTCTAACTTGAGTAACAGGCTTCTGCAAGTCGTAGATAAAACCGCTGTTTCTTGTGGCGTATAAATACGTACCGCAAGCGAACTCGGCTCATTCACCTCTTCCATATACTCATCATCTTGTGATTCATGAAACCAGGCATAAGCATCTTCTATCATTTCTTGGTTAAAACCCATTTTTTCTAATTTCTCAAGGGTATAAGCATCAAAAGGCAGAGGTTCTGCTTGATCAAAATCTGCAAAAAAATCGATTAACATATCAAGCACATTGGGTTTCATAAATTGCTCCTGCTTGAATAAGTCCTTGGACTTCTAATTGTGTGATAATGACGGTTAATTCTTGAGCGCTTAATTTTGATTGTTCTACTAGATAATCAAAGGGTAACGCTTGATTGACTAAATTCAATACCTGCTGCTCTACTATAGATAATGTAGATAATTCAGGTGTAGGCATGACTCTTTGGGTAAAACCAGAAAACTCTTCAGTGATATCCGTCACATTTTCCACTAATTTTGCTCCCTGACGAATCAGCGCATGACAGCCGCGCGCTAATGGATTATGTATGGCACCAGGAACAGCAAAAACTTCCCTGTTCTGTTCAATAGCATAGCGCGCTGTGATTAAGGATCCACTTTTAAGAGCAGCTTCCATAACCAATACCCCTAAACTTAAACCACTGATAATACGATTACGTCTTGGAAAATTTTCGGCCCTGGGTGGCGTGTTCACTGGAAACTCACTCACTAATAAACCATTTTCACTGATTTGTCTTGCTAATTTATCATGACGTCTTGGATAAATTTGATTTAAACCCGTACCTAATACCGCAATAGTTGCGCCGTGTGCGGCAAGGGCGGCTTGATGTGCTTTGGCATCTATTCCTAAAGCGAGGCCACTGGTAATCACAAAACCAGCTTCTGATAATTGTGTAGTCAATACTTGAGTATTCATTAAACCACTGGCGCTGGGATTACGACTACCCACAATAGCAATTTGCGCATTATTTAATAAATCTTGGCGCCCAAAAGTATATAAAAGCAATGGATTTGCAGAGATCTCCTTCAATCGTCTTGGATATTCAGCATCTAATAAAGTCAAAATACCACGTTCAGGAGATTGATTTAACCAAGCCAAGTCTTGTTCAGCGAGTGCATAATCCGGTTTTAAAATATTTAAAGCTAAACTTTCAGACAAGCCCAGCTGTCTTAAAGTATTGAGATCACTGCCTAAAATTTCATCAAATGAATTGAAATGCTTGAATAAACGGGCAAGGCGCTTGCTTCCCATTTGCGGGATATGGCAAATCGCGAGATAATGTTTTAAATCAGTTTCTGCTAGGTAATGGAACATCGGTGTATGCTACCTAAGCTTTGGGGTATTTGTCATTACTTTTTTCTAAAATGGGGTAGTTTTCTATGTTAAACATCATTTTTGCCGGCACCCCAGAAGTATCTGAACAAATATTATCACATCTGCTTAAGTCTAAATGCGCCGTCAGCCACGTTTTTACCCAACCAGATAGACCGGCAGGTCGTGGCAGACATTTAACAGCAAGCCCAGTAAAAACTTTGGGCATCGAACATGGCCTTCCAATATTTCAGCCGCAAACCCTAAACACCCCCGAACAAGTACAACTTCTTAAAAACTTAGCCCCAGATTTATTAATTGTCGTAGCTTACGGTTTAATACTACCGCCCGAAATTTTAGCCATCCCAAAATATGGTTGTATTAATATCCATTTTTCTTTATTACCGAGATGGCGCGGCGCCTCCCCCGTACAGCAAGCGATATTAGCAGGCGATAAAAAAACTGGCATTTCCATTATTCAAATGAAAAAAGGTTTAGATACGGGACCCATTTTATTTAGCGCGGAATGCGACATACACCCACATGACACCAGTGAAAATTTATTTAATCGTCTTATTCCCATTGCCCAAAATTTATTATTAACGACTTTAGATAAAATTGAGAAACAAAACATTCATCCTAAACGCCAAGATCCAAAGCAAAAAACTTATGCACACTTAATAGAAAAACATCAAGCCCAAATTGATTGGCAACAAAGCGCTGCAAAAATAGATCGCTTAATTCGCGCCTATTACCCATCCCCCATAGCCTACACCCATTGCTGCGATCTAACGCTACGCATTTTTAAAGCACATATTATTGATAATAAAACCGAGCAAACCCCAGGTTTAATATTAAACGCAAACCGCGAAGGTTTAGATATAGCGACCGGAAAGGGAATATTAAGAATCACAGAACTACAATTACCCGGAAAACGCCGCATGTCCACGGCAGATCTACTCAACGCACACCACCCACAATTACAAGCGGGCAATCAATTCGTTTAACTGTTATAATCTAGCCATTATGAAAATTATTATCTTAGGCGCGGGCCGGGTTGGGCGTACGCTGGCTGAACAATTATTGCTTGAACACAATGAAATTACATTGGTGGATAGCAGCGCTAATCAATTGGCTTATATTACTGAAAAATTTGATTTATGTACCATAGTGGGTAATGCGGCGTCTCCTGAAGTATTAGAAAAAGCCGGCGCTCAAGATGCAGATATGCTGATTGCTGTTACCGGCAGTGATGAAGTCAATATGCTCGCCTGTGAAATCTCTCATCAATTATTTAAAACGCCGCGCAAAATTGCCAGAATTCGTAACAGTGAATATCTTCGCTATCCACAATTATTTAGTGCCAAAGGCATTCCCGTGGATATTTTAATTAATCCTGAGAATTTAGTGATCAATTATGTGACCCGCTTGGTGGAATATCCGAGTGCGTTACAAGTATTAGATTTTGCTCAAGGAAAAATTGAACTGGTGATGGTGAAAGCAAAAGAGCATGCGCCTTTAATCGGACAACCTTTAAAAAATCTCGGCATCCATATGCCTTCCGTTGAAACAAAAATTGTCGCCATTACGCGTCAAAGCAATACCATTACTCCAGAACCAGATACGATTATTGAAGTAGATGATGAAGTATTTTTTATTGCCGATAAAAATAATGTCCGTGAAGTGATCAGTGAACTACGTGGTAGCATCACCCCTTCTCGCAATATTATGATTGCAGGCGGTGGTAATACTGGTCTTGGTTTAGCGCAAGCCTTAGAACATCGCTACCATGTTAAAATCATTAGTCGTGATAAACATCGCTGTCGCAAACTTGCTGAATCCTTGCAAAATACTATTGTATTACACGGTAACGCGGTTGATGAAACTTTATTATTTGATGAAAACATTGGTAATGTCGACGTATTTTGTGCAATGACAGACGATGATGAAATTAATATTATGTCTGCAACCTTGGCCAAACGTTTAGGCGCCCGTAAAGTCATGGCCCTTATCAATCGGCAAGCTTACATTAATTTAATCAAAAACAGCACTATCGATATTGTGATTTCCTCACATTTAGCGACTATGAATAATGTCTTAAGTCATCTGCGTCGAGGTGATGTTGTACAAGCACATACATTAAATAATAATGCCGCTGAAGCATTGGAAGCCATTGCTCATGGTAATCCTGAAAACTCTAAAATTGTAGGACGTACCATTGAGCAAATTCAATTGCCGCATGGTGCTTCTATTGGCGCAATTGTACGTGCCGGTATGGTGATTATTGCAAAACCGCAAACCATGATCATGCCAGAAGACCATATTATTTTATTTGTACCGGATAAGCGCGATATTCCAGTGATTGAGCATTTATTCCAAGTCGGCCTGACATTTTTTTAATGGTGATTTAATATGATTCAAATTGCCGTCAGTCTACGCATTTTAGGTGTTATCTTAATTGTGTTTAGTCTCACGCATCTACCTGCAATTGCTATTGCCTTATGGCATCATGAAACAGAAATCACAACTTTCCTATCCGCCGCAATGGTCACTTTTACTGCAGGATTACTACTCTGGTACATTTATCGTAATGCCACCCAAGAACTGCGCACACGTGATGGATTTTTTATTGTCGTGTTGATTTGGACAGTCATTGGCATTTTCGGCGCTATCCCTTTTATTTTTTCACCCACATTATCAGCTTCGATTATTGATGCTGTATTTGAATCCATATCGGGTCTTACAACTACAGGCGCAACAGTATTTGTGGGCTTAGATAGCATGCCGAGATCAATTTTATATTATCGCCAACAATTACATTTTTTAGGCGGCATGGGTATTATCGTATTAGCGGTGGCTATTTTACCTTTACTCGGGATCGGGGGTATGCAATTATTTCGCTCTGAAATTTCATCATTTTCTAAAGATACAAAACTAACACCACAAGTTACCCAAACTGCAAAAATGTTATGGCTTGTTTATATTGGTCTTAATCTAGCTTGTATTATTGCTTATTGGATAGGCGGTATGAGTTTATTTGATGCCGTGTGTTTTGCATTTGCAACCATCTCAACCGGTGGCTTTGCGCCCTATGATGATAGCTTTATTTTCCCACAAATTTCATTACATTTAATCGCTGTAGTATTTATGATTTTAGGTGCGCTTAATTTTTCCCTACATTTTCTAGCCTTCAGACATGGGAAATTTTTAAATTATTTCAAAGACGCTGAAGTGAAAATGTTTTTCTTGATTCAATTGGTGGTATTTTTAGCCTGCGTCATTATTATTTTTCATCATACAACAGTGCTAGACCCTGTTTATTCAGTAGTGGAAGTTTTATTTCAAGTGATTTCCATCAGTACCACTACTGGTTTTACCGTCACCACATTTCATTTATGGCCGACATTTTTACCATTTTTATTATTATTTGCGGCGCTTATTGGGGGCTGTTCCGGCTCGACCGCAGGCGGTATTAGAGTTGTACGTATGCTCTTGATTTTAAAACAAGGGTGGCGGGAAATGACTCGCTTAGTGCATCCTAAAGGTTATTTTTTATTAAAGTTAAATCAAAAAGTAGTTTCATCACGCGTCAGTGATGCGGTATGGGGATTTGTCGGCATTTATTTTTGTGTATTTTTAATCTTAATGTTTTTACTCATGGGTTTTGGTTTAGATTTTATCAGCGCATTTAGTGGTTTGGTCGGTGCTATCACAACCTTAGGTCCAGGCTTAGGTAAAGTCGCATTGAATTATGCCGACATCAGCCATGGCGCTAAAATCACTTTGACTTTTGCGATGTTGTTAGGTCGCTTAGAATTATTTGCTATCTTAGTTTTACTCACCCCCGCTTTTTGGAGACAATAATGGTCACTAAACGTTTAATTCAATTACTCATCGCTTTAGTGATAATCATCGTACTCTGCGTAATAGGATTGACGTTATTTGTAGATCCAAATCGTTATAAAGATCTAATTGCTACAAAAATAGAAGAAAAAATACATCGCCCTGTTGCCATTAATGGTGATATTCATTGGAGTTTTTGGCCAGGAGTGGGCTTAAGCTTAGAAAAGGTACACATTAGCGAACCCCATAGCACAGCTACGTTTGCAGATATAGAAACAATTAAACTGTCTGCTCGTCTTATACCCTTACTCAGCAAACAAATCGAAATTAAAAATCTTGCCGTTGAAAATACGAAAGTTTATTTACCTAAAAAAATCAATTTAAATATTATTAGCCTAGATACAGAACTTTATATAAATATGCCGAGCAAAAGCTATGAAGCACAAGAAGGATCTGTCAAAATGACAGTAGAGGGTTTGGATGGATTTTCACAAGCACAACTTGTTAAATTAACCTTTGATAAATTATTATTTGATTTAAATACGGGACATCTGACTGCAGACAATTTAAAAGCACAATTAGGTCACTCTAAAATAGTGGGGAATTTAACTGTTACTACCCTTCATCCTTTTAAAGCGCAAGGTGATGTTACGATTGACACCATAACGGTATCGGGTATGACATTTACGCAAACCCAAATACATATCGATGCCAATAATAACATTATCCGCTTTGCGCCTCTGAAAACCCAATTACCTTCCGGTTCGCTGCAAAGCACCATCATATTAAATATGCAACAATCAACACCTCGCTGGGATATAGATGCCACACTCAATAATATGCTATTGAATAGTGCTAAATTCACTGGCCATGTAAATGGACATACAAAAGTCAATGCCAGCGGCTTTGACAGGAATACCTTTTTACAAACACTTAATGGCAACGCCAATTTTAATATTACCGATGGTACTTTAAACAATATCGATTTAGGATATTGGCTTTCTGTAGGAGAAAGCATGTTAATATCAGCCAAAAATATCACCACCTTGGCAATCGATACCGCACAAGCAGCTGTGGGTAAAAACAATACGAATCATACTACTTTCAAAGAAATGTCTGGAAGTTTTAATATTCAACAAGGTATTGCGCATAATAATGATTTAAAAGTTTCAAGCGACACCATTTTTGCCAATGGCAAAGGCATCATTGATTTACCCAAACAACAAGTCAATTATACGGTAAATGTAGGCCGCCAAGGTAGTAACTCGCAAATTCCTCTTAAAGTCACGGGTGATTTAAAAAGTCCAAATGTTGGTATTGACCGTGCAGGTATTCAAAAATTATTATTACAAGGTGTAAAAAATGGCTTGGCCGATACCATGACGGGTGGTGTGATACCTGCTATTGGGGCAGGAGAAGCGATTGTTAATTCTGTTACGGGTAATCACAGCAATAATAATAATACGAATACCAACACTCAATCCAGCCCTGAACAAACTGTTAAAGATACAATAAAAGGTTTATTTAATTAATGTCGTCAATGCTCAGTAAAAAACTGATCCCCTGGCAACAACAACATGGGCGCAATGATTTACCTTGGCAAAATAATCCAACACCGTATCGCGTGTGGATTTCTGAAATCATGTTGCAACAAACCCAAGTAGAAACTGTAAAAGCTTATTATGTACGCTTTATGCATCGCTTCCCTACACTGAAAGATTTAGCCAAAGCCAGTGAAGATGAAGTTTTACAATTATGGACCGGTTTAGGTTATTACGCACGTGCACGCAATTTACATCGCGCAGCAAAAATAATTGTGAATGATTATCAAGGACAATTTCCAGATGATTTATCTGAGATAATAAAATTACCCGGCATTGGTCGCTCCACCGCGGGTGCTATTTTATCTTTTGCAATGAATCAATCAGCGGTGATTTTAGATGGCAATGTTAAACGGGTATTAACGCGCGCCTTTGCAATGAATATTTGGCCAGGAGATTCTAAAGTACAAGACACACTTTGGGCGCTTGCTACAAAACACACACCCAAGAAAGATACCGGTATTTACAATCAGGCGTTAATGGATTTAGGCGCGATGATTTGTACGCGTAGAGCGCCGCAATGTCCTTTGTGTCCTTTACGCAAAAATTGTTTAGCATATGCGCAAAAAATACAAGAACATATTCCACATCCAAAGCCGAAAAAAGCTATGCCTGAAAAATATGGTTTTATGCTGGTGTTATATAACAAAAAAGAAAATGCTATTTTATTAGGAAAACGTCCATCAAATGGAATTTGGGGTGGTTTATGGTGTTTCCCGGAGTGTCCAATTGATTTGCGTCATAAAAAAAATTTCTTAGAACAAATCCATCATACGTTTACTCATTATCGTTTTCATATTCAATTGGTAAAAATATTAACGCAAAGTTTCCGTATTCCGAAAACGCTTCAAGCAGCTGAATATCAATGGTACAAACTCGATCATTCCGCGCCAATTGCTTTGGCCGCGCCAGTGAAAAGTCTTATTAATTTTTCTTGTTAGATTTACAAATGGGTCTATCGTCTTCTCGTGTATAATCACCAGCAGCCAAATGACCCATAGCAAGTGGATCATCCAAATTAGGATTTGTATAGAAAAATTGAATCCTGCTATAGTAATCCCGAGCAGGATAGTCATACTTTTGAGTGATTCCAGACACATGATACTTGGCTTCTTCATATGTTTTAAATGGCCCCACATAACAAGGATGTTTGTCGTATCGAGTCAATAGTCCGCGGAGATGATAATAATACCCAGCAGCATTGAACTCGCCAGTTTTGCTGTTTCTAAAACCTGGTCCTGTATAACACACACCCAAACCATGGGGACTCCATAAATTCAGGCAATGATCATATCCTTTATCCATTATTGGAAATCCGGACTCTGCTTCCAATCTCGCTATTTCCAATTGAGCATCAGGACGAGTAGGCGGTTGAGAAAAACGCAGAGGCGCAGCGTTAGATCCAGATGAAGTTGCTACTACTAACACCGCAAGTGTTTTTACCGCTTGACCTAAATAATAAAATAGTGATCCGTAAGCAGACCCATCTTTTTTGCGATGTTTATTTGCGGGCATTTCCCACCTCAATGATAAAAGTCTAAGTCTACTATTATTGATGCTCGAAATACAATAATCATAATACCTTCATAAAACCGTTGTCTTTTATCCATAACAAACTTGCACCTCGGTGCGATTTCTGGTATAAAGGCCCCTCTAGTGAAGGAGATTAATCATGGGTGCTTATTGTCAAGTTACAGGTAAAGTCGCAATGTCTGGGAATAATGTTTCCCACGCGCGTAACCATACTAAAAGACGTTTTTTACCAAATTTAAAAAACCACAGATTTTGGGTTGAAGCTATGCAACGCTTTGTAAGATTGCGGGTTTCTGCTAATGGCATGAGAACTATCGATAAACGTGGCATTGAGCAGGTTCTGCTTGATATGTATGCCCGCGGTGAGAGAGTTACAGGCATCAATGTCGATGTTTTAGCAGCGGCTATCAAGGAGAAAAAAACTAATGGCTAAAATCGTTCGCCTTAAATCTACAGCAGGCACTGGTCATTTTTATACGACTAAGAAAAATGAACGTGATCCTGATAAGTTAGTGTTAATGAAATATGACCCTGTTGTCCGTAAACACGTGGAATATAAAGAAGATAAAATTTAATTAGTTATGATTGTTAATAAAAAGAGGCCTAGTGCCTCTTTTTTTATGATCCAATTGAGCGATTTTACGCCAGTCATGAGCACAAAATGAAAATGTACCTATCTGACGATTCCTTTAGACATAAAAAAACCCCAAACACGAGGTTTGGGGTTCAAAGCTTGTACTTATAGTACAAGTATGCAGGAGATAGTCATTGTATTACAACGTGATTGGCTATGCAATAGTGATTTTTAAAAATTTTAGGGGTTGAATGCATGCATGCAAATCTGTATACTCGGCCTGCGCAAAGATATCAATATTAATGAAGGTAGGTTGTGTTACTAAATGTCGGGCGGCAACAAGCTGTAAAAATTTTAATCGCTCAATTGTCTATTAGCCTATTAGTCGCGTTGATTTATGGCCTGTTAGGGGGCGTAAATGCCGGTTATTCAGCATTATGGGGCGGCTTAACTTGCGTGATTGCTAACTTTTTCTTTTTCCGCAAGGCTTTTAAGTATGCTGGCGCACAAGCTTCACAACAGATCATGCGCGGTTTTATGTTTGGACAGTTAGGTAAGTTTGTCATTACTGTGGGCTTATTTGTATTAGCTTTTATGATCGAACAGATTCAGCCTATGGCTTTATTTGTAGGTTATGTGTGTACTCAAGCCGCTTATTGGCTTGCACCCTTTATTTTAAAACAACAGGTGATTGTTCATGAGTAGTGCTAACGCACCATTAACTTCTACTGAATATATTCAGCACCATTTATCTCACTTAACTTGGGGTGAAGGCTTTTGGTCTATTAATATTGATAGCATGATTATCGCTTTAACTGTCGGTTTAGTATTTATTTTAGGATTTCATTATGCTGCGCGTAAAGCGACTAGCGGTGTTCCTGGTAAATGGCAATGTCTCGTTGAAATGGTTGTCGGTTTTGTAGATACACAAGTACGTGATAGTTTTCACGGAAATAATACGTGGCTTGCGCCTTTAGCCTTAACCATTTTCGTTTGGGTCTTTTTAATGAATTTTATCGATTTATTGCCCGTAGATTTATTACCTGTGGTTGCACAAGCCGCGGGCGCAAATTATTTTCGCGCTGTGCCTACCGCCGATATTAATGTGACGCTCGGCATGTCACTCACTGTATTTTGTATTATTATTTTCTCTAATTTTCATGCCAAAGGCGCCAAAGGTTTTGCCAAAGATGTTGCTAATCATCCTTTTGGACCTAAATTAATGCCTTTTAATATTGTGATGCGTTTTGTTGAAGAATTAGCAAAACCGACTTCTCTCGCGCTTCGTCTATTTGGTAACTTATACGCGGGCGAACTTATTTTTATTCTTATCGCAGCCCTAGTACCTTGGATGTTTCAATGGACCTTGGGCGCGGTTTGGGCCATTTTCCATATTTTAGTGATCACACTGCAAGCGTTTATTTTTATGATGTTAACTATTGTTTACATTAGTATGGCGCATGAGCATCATTAAAACGGTTTAACGAAGTTGTTTTTTTATTTTTAATTTAATAGGAGCATGAGATGGACGCATTATCACCTGAAGCAATTAATTTATTAGCCACGCTAACTGCAGACATTCAAAAGACTACAGCTATTGCTGTTGCCATTTTGATTAGCTGTGGCGCAATTGGTACCGCATTAGGTTTTGGTATTTTAGGCGGTAAATTTCTAGAAAGCGCTGCCCGTCAACCTGAAACTGTTCCAATGTTACAAATTAAAATGTTCATTATTGCAGGTCTTTTAGACGCGGTATCTATGATCGGTGTTGGTATTGCATTGTTATTTACTTTCGCAAACCCATTTATTGGTGCAGTACGCGCGGCTTTTGGCCTCTAAACATTAAAGGTGTGATGTGAATATTAATTTAACACTCTTAGGGCAAGCGATTACATTTGGTATTTTCATCTGGTTTACGATGAAATTTGTCTGGCCTCCCATTATGCAAGCGATTAGCGAGCGGCAAAAAACCATTGCTGATGGTTTGGCCGCAGCGCAACAAGGACAAGAAAGTCTACAACAAGCGCATAAGGCAGCCAATGATGAACTTTCAATCGCGCGTAAAAAAGCCAGTGAAGTCATTGATGGTGCAAATAAACGTGCTGAGCAGATGATAAGTGCTGCTCAAGAAAAAGCGCAAGCTGAAGGGCAACGTTTGCTTTTGCAAGCTCAGGCACAAATTGCACAAGATATGCAACAAGCCCGTGAAAAATTGCAACGTGAAATTGCGCAAATTGCGATTGCCGGTGCCCAGCAGTTATTAGAGCGCAGTGTCGATGAAAAAGCGCAACAAGAACTGATCGATAAATTTGCACAAGGAATTTAACGATTATGGCGAGCACGCTTACATTAGCAAGACCCTACGCAAAAGCTGCATATCTTGCAGCAAAAGATGCGCAAGAAGTAGACGTATGGTCTAATGCACTTGCGCAATTAGCACAATGGGTTAAGGTTCGGGAAGTTCAAACGATTATTAAAAATCCTTTGATCGACAAAGAAACCTTGGTCACATTTTTAATGCAATGTGCAAAAATTGATACACCACAGATAAAAAACTTTTTAACCTTACTCGCAGACTATACACGTCTGTCATTACTCACCGATGTCTATGTCATATTTACTGCATTGCATCATGAAGATGAAAAAATACTGGTTGCGGAATTTATAGCACCCTTTCCTGTATCAGAAAGTAATTTAGAAAAAATTAAATCACGTCTAGAGCAACGCTTTAAACGCACGGTGAAATTAACTGCACACATGGATCCTACCTTGATAGGTGGTGGCATAGTGCGTATCGGTGATCAAGTCATAGATGGATCTTTGAAAAGCAAATTAAACGAATTATCCAAACATTTATTAACAGTTGAGGGCACATAATGCAGCTAAACCCTATCGAAATGAGTGATATCATTAAAAAACGTATTGAAGAGTTTAAAAGCGATTCGCAAATTCGCACTGAAGGTCGCATTGTCACTTTAGCCGATGGTATTGCCACGGTATATGGTTTACAAAATGTGATGCTCGGCGAAATGGTTGAATTGCCTGGCGATACTTATGGCTTGGCACTTAATCTTGAACGCGATGTTGTCGGTGTTGTAGTGTTAGGTGAATATGATCATTTAACTGAAGGCGATATTGTTCGTTGTACAGGTCGTATTCTTGAAGTACCTGTGGGCGATGAATTATTAGGTCGTGTAGTCAATGCATTGGGTCAACCCATTGATGGTAAAGGTCCGATCACTACAAAACAAACTTCTCCTATTGAAAAAGTAGCGCCTGGTGTTATTGACAGACAATCTGTCGATCAACCTTTGCAAACTGGATTAAAATCAATCGATGCCATGACACCCGTAGGTCGTGGTCAACGTGAATTAATTATCGGTGATAGACAAACCGGAAAAACAGCAGTGGCTATTGATACTATCATCAATCAAAAAGGCACTGGCGTTAAATGTATTTATGTCGCCATTGGTCAAAAAGCATCTTCTGTAGCTGCTGTTGTGCGTCAACTCGAAAAGCATGATGCATTAGCACATACTATTATTGTGGCTGCCAATGCTTCTGATTCTGCAGCGATGCAATATTTAGCACCTTATTCCGGTTGCGCAATGGGTGAATATTTCCGTGATAAAGGCGAAGATGCCTTGATTGTTTATGATGATTTAACCAAACAAGCGTGGGCTTATCGGCAAATATCTTTATTACTACGCCGTCCTCCAGGTCGTGAAGCTTACCCTGGGGATGTATTTTATTTACATTCACGTTTATTAGAACGTGCCGCACGAGTAAATGCTGATTACATTAGCGAACAAACCCAAGGTAAAGTTAAAGATAAAACGGGATCATTAACCGCATTACCGATTATTGAAACCCAAGCGGGTGACGTATCTGCATTCGTTCCGACTAACGTGATTTCAATCACTGACGGACAAATCTATTTAGAAACTGATTTATTTAATGCAGGTTTTCGTCCTGCGATTAACGCCGGTTTATCTGTATCTCGGGTAGGTGGAGCCGCACAAACCAAAATTATTAAAAAATTAGGTGGTGGTGTACGTTTAGCTTTAGCGCAATATCGTGAACTCGAAGCATTCGCACAATTTGCATCTGATTTAGATGAAGCCACACGTAAACAATTAGAACGTGGTCAACGCGTGATGGAAATGACCAAACAATCTCAGTATGAACCCCTGAATGTTGCACAAATGGCTGTTTCTCTTTATGCCGTTGATAAAGGCTTTTTAGATAGTTTACCGCTGAATCAAGCCATTAAATTTGAACATGATTTAATTGCTTTTATGGATGCTGAACATTCAGATTTAATGAGCAAAATTAATCAAACGGGTGATTATAACAATGACATTGATGCCGCTTTAAAGAAAGCGATCAGTGATTTCAAAAACACTTATGCGAGTTAAGTAAATGGCCTCAACCAAAGAGATCCGAACCAAAATAAAAAGCATTGGTAATACTAGAAAAATTACCAAGGCCATGGAAATGGTTGCTGCCAGTAAAATGCGCCGCGCGCAAGATAGAATGCTGGCCAGTCAACCTTATGCCGATCGCATTCGTTCTGTCATTGGACATTTAGCGAATGCACGTCCGGAATATGAACCCATTTATATGCGTGTACGCCCCGCTTATCGTGTGGGTTATATTATTGTTTCAAGTGATCGCGGTCTTTGCGGCGGCTTAAACAACAATTTATTTAAAGCCACTATTGAATCAATGCTCGAATGGCGCAATAAAAATGTTGAAGTGGATTTATGTTTAATCGGACAAAAAGCAGAAAGCTTTTTTAAACGTGTAGGTGGCCAAATTGTCGGCCATGTCAGCCATTTAGGCGATTCGCCCCAAATGAATGATTTAATTGGTACTGTTAAAGTCATGTTGGATGCTTATAGCGAAGGTAGAATCGATCGTTTATTTATTGTTTCCAATAAATTTATTAACACGATGACGCAAGAAGCAACTGTACAACAATTATTACCATTTCCACCCGCAGATGAAATGGTACGTGAATATCAATGGGATTATTTATATGAACCCGATCCCCATTATTTATTAGATTTATTATCGATGCGTTATGTAGAAGCACAAGTTTATCAAAGCGTAGTTGAAAACATTGCATCTGAACAAGCCGCAAGAATGGTTGCGATGAAGGCAGCAAGTGATAATGCAGAAGATTTAATTGGTGAATTAAAATTAATTTACAACAAAGCAAGACAAGCCGCGATTACTCAAGAATTATCGGAAATTATTAGCGGCGCTGCAGCAGTTTAAACATAAGAGGTAACATCCATGAGCTCAGGAAATATAGTTGAAATTATCGGCGCGGTGGTAAACATTGAATTCCCACAAGGTCATGTGCCCAAAGTATATGATGCACTGAAATTAAAAGAGGGCGAACATCCTTTAACTTTAGAAGTGCAACAACAATTAGGTGATGGCATTGTGCGTGCAATTGCCATGGGTAGTACTGATGGTTTAAAACGCGGCATGACTGTGACCAATACGGGTAAACCCATTACTGTGCCTGTAGGCGTAAAAACCTTGGGTCGTATCATGAACGTACTCGGCGATCCCATTGATAATAAAGGTCCTATTAATGCCGATGAATTCCAATCTATTCACAGAGCCGCGCCTTCATTTGAAGAACAAGCTGCTGCAACTGAATTATTAGAAACCGGTATTAAAGTTATTGATTTAGTCTGCCCATTTGCAAAAGGCGGTAAAGTTGGTTTATTCGGTGGTGCCGGGGTAGGTAAAACCGTTAACATGATGGAATTGATTCGTAATATTGCCACCGAACACAGTGGTTATTCAGTATTTGCCGGTGTGGGTGAACGTACCCGTGAAGGTAACGATTTTTATCATGAAATGCGTGAATCAAATGTATTGGATAAAGTATCACTGGTTTATGGACAAATGAATGAACCACCCGGTAACCGTTTACGTGTAGCATTAACTGGACTTTCTATTGCAGAAAGTTTCCGTGATAAAGGCAGTGACGTATTATTATTTATCGATAATATTTATCGTTATACTTTGGCAGGTACAGAAGTATCAGCGCTACTCGGTCGTATGCCTTCAGCTGTAGGTTATCAACCCACATTGGCTGCAGAAATGGGTGCATTGCAAGAACGTATTACTTCAACTAAAACAGGATCGATCACTTCGATTCAAGCTGTTTATGTTCCTGCGGATGATTTAACTGATCCATCCCCAGCAACCACATTCTCACACTTAGATGCAACCGTTGTATTGTCACGTCAAATTGCGGAATTAGGTATTTATCCTGCAGTAGATCCATTAGATTCTACTTCAAGACAATTAGATCCTTTATTGGTTGGACAAGAACATTATGACACCGCCCGAATGGTACAAAAAATTCTCCAACGTAATAAAGAATTAAAAGACATTATTGCGATTCTAGGTATGGATGAATTATCTGAAGAAGATAAATTAACCGTCATGCGCGCACGGAAAGTGCAACGTTTCTTATCACAACCTTTCTTCGTTGCTGAAGTATTTACCGGTTCACCTGGTAAATATGTATCATTAAAAGATACTATCAAAGGCTTTAGAGGAATTGTAGAAGGTAAATATGATCACTTACCTGAACAAGCATTTTATATGGTCGGTACTATCGAAGAAGCTGAGGAAAAAGCAAAAACATTATGAGTACAGTTAAAACCATCCAAGTAGACATTGTCAGTGCCGAAAAAGCATTATTCTCGGGTCGTGCCGAAAGCTTGGTTGCGACTGCTATTTATGGTGAAGTTGGTATATTGCCAAATCATGCACCATTACTGGCTGAATTAAAACCCGGAGAAGTCCGGGTGAAAATCAATGAAAATACCACAGAAATATTTTATATCTCTGGCGGCATGCTAGAAGTTCAACCCGATAGTGTTACCGTGCTTGCAGATACCGCCGAGCGCGCTAAAGATCTTGATGAAGCACAAGCCTTAAAAGCCAAACAACGTGCTGAACAAATTCTTCACGAAAAACACACCGACTTTGATTATGCTAAAGCCCGCGCAGAAATAGCCATGGCCGCCGCACAATTACGCGCGATTCAAAAGTTGCGTGATAAGCACTAGCTTCCGACTCAAAACATTAATGACTATTTTAGCCAATACCCGTTGCATATAATCCTTGTTTTCCATATAATTGTCTTTAAAATAATTTGCTGACTATGGATTAGTACATTATAATGTACATAATTGTACATTTAAGGTCTAGCCATGCACACAGCAACTTTTACTGAATTTCGAAATAATGCTTCACACTTTTTAGATTTAGCTGAACAAGGAGAGAGTATCGTTATTATTAGGCACGGAAAGCCCATAGCAGAATTAAAACCTATCGCATCGAATCAAAAAACCCCAAGCTGGAAATCACCGGGGCTTAATATTTCTATTCCAAACGTTAGTTTAAGTGAAGAAATTTTGAAACAAAGAAAAGAAGAGAAGAATTGAAAACTTATTTTGATACTTCAGCATTTATTAAACGCTATATATTAGAACAAGGCAGTGAGCAAATACCCTTGATATTAACTAAAGCTTCTGCACTTGCTTTAAGTGCCCTCAGTTTACCTGAAATGATTTCGGCATTAACACGCCTAAAACATGAAGAAAAATTGACTGTGCATCTATATCAAACGATAAAAAATAAAATTTATGATGATTTGATTGATATTATTTTATATCCAATTACCCCTGCAGTGCTCACTTTAGCTACAGAAATAATTGAGCACAATAAAGTTAAAACTTTAGACGCTATCCATATTGCAAGTGCTAGCGTTTGGATGTGTGATTATTTTGTTTCTGCTGATAAAAGTCAAATTGCTACTGCAGAACAAGTGGGCCTGAAAATTATTTATATATCATGACCTAACGCATTGTTATTTTATTCCCTCACCTCAACGGTGAGGGAATAAATAACACGTTAATTACTAAACTTTGTAACAACCGTAGCTACATTAGTATTAATGTTTCCATTAGTCGCATCTGCTTGCAACAAAGTAGAACTAGATTGATCCCAGTTTGGAGCTTTGCTAGTTGGCGACATGCGTATTGCTAATTCTGCTTTAACTTCTCTTAAAATATCGATTACAGGATTACAAAACTCACAGTAAGCTCTTGCGGCATTTCCTGCGCACTGACTCCATCCAAAGCACGGAGCTCTTTTTGTAAATCCTTGATACCAAGCTCATTTTCATATTCTTGTACCATTTAATTCAGTTTATTAGCCAAAATATTAAATTTACCCATTTTTAACCTCTAAATAAAAATTTGATTGATTATGTTATATCTAAAACTCATATGGTGGCAATATATAAATCCTACAGATATTGACTTAAAATTCACACCCTATTATCCTAAATAGGATCACTCTTTCGCAATTTAGGAGAATAAATATGTTAGGTAGCACATCTTATAAACCCACCGTCAGTACAGAACAAAGCATAGGTTTACAAATTGACCAAACATTTCCAAATTTACAATTAAAAAGCTCTAATAATAAAACCGTTAGCATTAGCGAATTAATAACTCAAAAAACCGTCATCATGATACAACCGGGTGCAAGCCATCCAGGACAATGGGATGGGCGTGCTGAAGCATTAGAAGCTTGGAAAGTATTTACAGATCCCACAGGAATGAAGCACTGTGTTGCAGGTTGTACTGCTCACTTACTAGGTTATTTACAACAATATTTTGCTTATAAAGCAGCGGGCTATAATGTCATTGTAGTGATGTCTAATAAAACCAGTGAAGAATTAGAAAAACTTGAAAAAGATAAAAGCCCTCCTTTTTCTTTGTATTCTTTCGATACCGAATCACTGCAAGAATTAAAAAGATTACAACATCCTGTCTTTAAATTTGAAAATAAAGAATATGTGTATCGTAATACCTGGGCGGTAACGTTAGATATGAAAATTACCCATTCTACTAACAGTGTGGATCATGTGGCCGATATCTCTAAAACCGAAGCGGAAAGATTCCTCGGTGAATTGAAAACACCCTCTCCTACATTAAATCTCGACGATTAAATAGCGGCCACTTATAGCCTCCGTATAAGTGGCCGCTATTTTTGGCTCAAATATGGGGTCAATCTAACAAATATTCTACTGCGCGCTCTAAATTATCAAAACATAAATCTTGATTTAATTCCGGATGCTCAGATAACGTGCGCTCGCCATTGCCGGTTTTTACCAAAATAACTTTGCAGCCCGCAGCGCTGCCTGATTG
>Ga0206835_1001_pt2 | contig 128740 bp, 120 predicted proteins | sample Alteio_BWOrgCont_31_FD_152853 | JGI IMG/M metagenome (GOLD analysis project Ga0206835, IMG submission 152853) | Enriched cells from forest soil in Barre Woods Harvard Forest LTER site, Petersham, Massachusetts, United States -... | ecosystem: Environmental > Terrestrial > Soil > Temperate forest...
GCGTGTGACGCGATAACCGCTAAAGAAGTCAGTGAGTAAAGAAATAGTTTTTTCCCTTTCATGATTTTATCCTTGTTAAAATTGATTAATAAACAAATATTAGTCGGTTTAATTAAAATCACAAACATAAAAAAAGAGGCATCGCTGCCCCTTTTTTATTCACACAAGTATCAGCTTAGAACACACCTTTGATATTCAGGTAAGGACCACTGAAGGTGACATCACTGGCAGTGATAACACCGGTACTTTCAGCAGCATTAAAATCGCCTATACCATCTAAATAGGTGTCTACTTCATAACCTAATTCTAAACCTAGAGTCGGTAGATCTTGATTTTCGAAGTAGTACACATAATCAACACCTAAGTTTCCTCTTAAGTTAGTAACCGCATGGTTATCGATGTCGTTATTAAATGAATGTTCAGCGAAATTTTCAGCTGGTGAATTAGAGAAAGTTTCTGTATGTGACTGATTGACGCTGTTTTCTAGTTCACCTAATAAATAGGCAACAGAGAAGCCGCCAACCACACCAAAACCATCACCAAAGTCATAACGTGCATCAGCGCCAATGCGTGGGCCTAAACCAGAGAAATGGCTTCTGCTTTCATCTGCAAAATCGTCATATACAACTATACCCTCGTTTGTTGTAAAATCATAGTTTGAAGTTGTATTTTGCTCTAATTTAGCCAAATAAGAAATGCCACCTAGAAAACGCATTTGCACGTGAGTACCTACATCTAAAAACTGGCTAATCATTAAGTCCCAATCTTGGAATCGTGTACCTTGGTTGCTGTTGGCATTTTGTGTGCTGAAGCTAAATTGAGCATCAAATACATCTGTTGATGAATCTGAGCTACTGCTGTAATCACGGAAAGATAATTCGATACCATTGGCAGTATTATCAAAAACATAACCCACCGCAGCTTGCCAGCCTAATTTATACTCGCCATCGGTATTAAAATATTCTGTATTTTCTGCCACGCTATTTAGAGAACGGCTTGTGTTTGAAGCATAAGTTGTATTATCGCTACTAGGCACAAACCACATGCCGCCAATCATACCGCTCCAGCCGCCTTCAAGAGAAGGTGCAGATGCAAATTCTTCAGCTGATACCGCGTGTGACGCGATAACCGCTAAAGAAGTCAGTGAGTAAAGAAATAGTTTTTTCCCTTTCATGATTTTATCCTTGTTAAAATTGATTAATAAACAAATATTAGTCGGTTTAATTAAAATCACAAACATAAAAAAAGAGGCATCGCTGCCCCTTTTTTATTCACACAAGTATCAGCTTAGAACACACCTTTGATATTCAGGTAAGGACCACTGAAGGTGACATCACTGGCAGTGATAACACCGGTACTTTCAGCAGCATTAAAATCGCCTATACCATCTAAATAGGTGTCTACTTCATAACCTAATTCTAAACCTAGAGTCGGTAGATCTTGATTTTCGAAGTAGTACACATAATCAACACCTAAGTTTCCTCTTAAGTTAGTAACCGCATGGTTATCGATGTCGTTATTAAATGAATGTTCAGCGAAATTTTCAGCTGGTGAATTAGAGAAAGTTTCTGTATGTGACTGATTGACGCTGTTTTCTAGTTCACCTAATAAATAGGCAACAGAGAAGCCGCCAACCACACCAAAACCATCACCAAAGTCATAACGTGCATCAGCGCCAATGCGTGGGCCTAAACCAGAGAAATGGCTTCTGCTTTCATCTGCAAAATCGTCATATACAACTATACCCTCGTTTGTTGTAAAATCATAGTTTGAAGTTGTATTTTGCTCTAATTTAGCCAAATAAGAAATGCCACCTAGAAAACGCATTTGCACGTGAGTACCTACATCTAAAAACTGGCTAATCATTAAGTCCCAATCTTGGAATCGTGTACCTTGGTTGCTGTTGGCATTTTGTGTGCTGAAGCTAAATTGAGCATCAAATACATCTGTTGATGAATCTGAGCTACTGCTGTAATCACGGAAAGATAATTCGATACCATTGGCAGTATTATCAAAAACATAACCCACCGCAGCTTGCCAGCCTAATTTATACTCGCCATCGGTATTAAAATATTCTGTATTTTCTGCCACGCTATTTAGAGAACGGCTTGTGTTTGAAGCATAAGTTGTATTATCGCTACTAGGCACAAACCACATGCCGCCAATCATACCGCTCCAGCCGCCTTCAAGAGAAGGTGCAGATGCAAATTCTTCAGCTGATACCGTAGTGGTAGCAAGAACAGCCAAAGAGCCTAAAGAGTAAAGAAAAAGTTTATTCCCTTTCATGATTTTATCCTTGTTAAATAGATTGATAAACAAATTTTAAAAGGGACATCATTGCCCCTTTTATTCACACGGTATCGGCTTAGAACACACCTTTAAGGTTCAAGTAAGGACCACTGAAGGTGACATCGCTAGTAGTAATAACACCGGTACTTTCAGCACCATTATAATTGCCTATACCACTTAAATACGTGTCTACTTCATAACCTAATTCTAAACCTAGAGTAGGTAGATCTTGATTTTCAAAGTAATACACATAATCAACACCTAAGTTTCCTCTTAAGTTAGTAACTGCATGGTTATCGATGTCGTTATTAAATGTATCATCAAATACAAGATGTTCGTTTGGTACATTAGAACGAATTTCAGTATGAGAATCATTAGCATCGTTTTCAAGTTCACCTAAGAAATAGGCTACAGAGAAGCCGCCGACTATACCAAAACCATCACCAAAATCATAACGCGCATCAGCACCGATACGTGGGCCTAAACCAGAGTAATGGCTATTGCTTTCATTGGTGTAATTTTCAGTAAGTAGAATGTTATCATCAAGATCTGTAAAGCTATAATAAGAAGTTGTATTTTGCTCTAATTTAGCCAAATAAGAAATACCACCTAGAAAACGCATCTGAACATGAGTGCCTATATCTAAAAATTGGCTTACCATTAAGTCCCAATCTTGAAAATTAGTGCCTTGGTTGCTGCTAGCATTTTGTGAGTCAAATTCATGTGGTTGAAAAAACGCAGGATCAAATACATCTGTTGATGAGTCTGAGCTACTGCTGTAATCACGGAATGATAATTCAATACCATTGGCAGTATTATCAAACACATAACCAATCGCAGCTTGCCAGCCTAATTTATACTCTCCATCGGTATTAAAGTATTGTGTATCTTCATTACTACCACTTGAAAAGCTTGTGCTTTGAGCATAAGTTGTATTATCGTTACTAGGCACGAACCAGACGCCCCCAATCATACCGCTCCAGCCGCCTTCAAGAGAAGGTGCAGATGCAAACTCTTCAGCAGATACAGCGCTAGACGCGATGGCTGCTAAAGATGTGAGTGAGTAAAGAAATAGTTTTTTCCCTTTCATAGTTTCATCCTTAATTATTAAAATAGAAGTTGCTTATTTTAAAGATGTTAGATGATTTAACAAAAAACACAAGGGATGATTAGTGAATGCTACGATTAGAAATCTCTACACCGTTAGGCGAATTATCAAAAATATAGCCAATTGAGCCTTGGGTACCGAACTGGTTGTCTTGATTGTTATTCAAGTCGATAGTACCAGAAGGGAAGCTTGGATTTTGAGTGTTGGTTGAAGGTTTGGCGTAAAAAGTACCGACAGAGGCTGTAAAGCCGCCTTCTAATTCGGGCACAGTGACTGCTTGATTGGCTTGTGCAATGCAAGCTAAGAAACTTAAAATAAAAATGTAAATGAGTTTACGCATATTTTGATTATATTGAAAAATCAGGTTTTCACAAGCAATGATTCTAATAATAAGTAATAGATGCGCACTAATTTTTGCAACTCTTCAATATTGACGCGCTCGTCCACTTGATGAATTCTATCATTGCAAACGCCGAGCTCAATCACTTGTGCACCACTAGGTGCAATAAAACGTGCATCTGATGTGCCGCCGCCGGTTGAGAATTTTGGAGAAATTCCCATAACTGTTTGAATAGCTTGCGCAGTTTTTTGCGATAAGATGCTATTCTCAGTAATAAAAGGTTTGCCTGAGAGTTCCCATGTGATGTCATAATTTACATGATGTTCATGCAATATTTTTTCGACACGCTGTTTAATATTATCTTCGTTAGATAAAGGCGAATAACGGAAATTAAATTGCAATTTTAATGCATTCGGAATCACATTATTATTTTCGCCAAATCTGCCACTTTCAATACTGGTGATTTGCAAACTCGTGGGATCAAAATCTTGATTGCCTTCATCCCACTGTGTTTGAACTAATGCATGAATGGCTGAAATGGCGCGATGAATAGGATTATCCGCTAATTGATGATATGCAACATGCCCTTGTTTGCCATGCACTGTTAAATAAGCATGTAAAGAACCGCGTCGTCCATGACGAATCGTATCGCCTAATTGATGTTGACTTGAGGGTTCACCGACAATGCAATAATCGATTTTTTCAGATTCATCTTCTAAATATTTCATCACATGCGGCGTGCCGTCCATGTAATCGCTGCCTTCTTCACCACTGGTGATTAAAAATCCAATACTGCCTTTATGATCTGGATATTTGTTAATAAATTGCGCGGTTGCAACGATCATGGCAGCTAATGGTCCTTTCATATCTTGTGCGCCACGACCGTAAATGAAATCATCATGTTCTGTGGCTTTGAAAGGATCAAATTGCCAAGCTTTGAGATCGCCCGGTGTGACAACATCGGTATGACCGGCAAATAAAAATAAAGGTGCATTATTACCGCGTTTTGCCCAAAAGTTTTTTACGGGACCTTTGGGTAAATCTGTAATGTTAAATCCTATTTTTTTTAAATGATTTTTTAGAATTTGTTGACAGTTGGCGTCATCAGGTGTGATAGAAGGGCAGTTTATGAGTTCTGATAATAAAGAAATTGTTTGTAACATAATATTTTATCCTTAGCATACAAAAATCCCCCCGGCCGAAGCGGCCGGCCCCCTTTCATAAAGGGGGCAAGAAATTTCGCCCCCTTTACGAAAGGGGGCCGCCGTTTCGGCGGGGGGATTTTTCAATCTCGCAATAATTCATTAAGCGAAGTTTTTGATCGCGTTTTCTCATCGACTTGCTTCACAATGACCGCACAGTACAAACTATGACTACCGTCTTTTGCGGGTAAGTTGCCCGGAACCACCACGCTGTACGGGGGAACGTGCCCATAGGAAACTTCCCCAGTCGCACGATTATAAATTTTTGTACTTTGGCCAATAAATACACCCATGGAAATCACAGATCCACGTCCTACAATCACACCTTCAACAATTTCAGAACGCGCACCAATAAAGCAATCATCTTCAATAATAGTTGGATTGGCTTGCAATGGCTCTAACACACCGCCAATGCCAACGCCGCCTGATAAATGCACATTTTTGCCAATTTGTGCACATGATCCGACAGTTGCCCAAGTATCAACCATGCTACCTGAATCAATGTAGGCGCCAATGTTGACATAAGAGGGCATCAAAATAGTATTTTTAGCGATATAGCTACCCAAACGTGCGCAAGCAGGTGGCACAATCCGCACACCTTCAGCTTTAAATTCTTCTGCATTTTTGTTTGCATATTTAAGTGGCACTTTGTCGTAATATTGCGTAAAATGACCATCCATACGTTGGTTGTCGAACATGCGAAAATATAATAACACGGCTTTTTTGAGCCATTGATTCACAATCCAACCCTGTGCACTAGGTTCGGCAACGCGAGCGCGACCCGTATTTAACAGTTCTATTGCGGCTAACACCGCATCGCGTTGCTGCGCGGTAATGGTGTCAGGCGTGAGTGTTTGACGTATTTCAAATAAAGTTTCTATTGTATGATTCAGATTGTCCATGTGATACTCATCTTTTTAAAAGAAAGATTGATTGTATCGATAAATCAAGGAGTGAGCAATGGCAAAATATTACCACCTTAAACGCTGGGCGAGCGGTTTGTTGATCGCAGCGTTATTGGTTTATTTTTCGATTAACAATTTTCGTACATCTTCTTCCGAAGAAATGATGGGTGAACCCACGGTGTTGGTCACCACAGCACCTGTCATAGTGGAAGATATTCCTATGGTGGTAGATGTGTTTGGTAATTTGCGTGCCATAGATGCAGCAGCCATTGCGAGTGAAATTGAAGGAACAATCACAGAAGTTTCTTTTACCGAAGGACAAACCGTTAAAGCAGGCGATCCTTTAATTCGTATTGACGATTCGCTCGAACAAGCCCTTCTTGCGCAAGCCCAAGCTGAAGTGGAATTAAACACGGTCGATTATAAACGTAACGAAAGTTTATTAGCACGCAAAGCGGTGTCTACTCAAGAAGTAGATAGAGCAAAAGCTACGTTAGATGTAAGTCTTGCACAACTGGAAATAGCTAAAGCTGATCTCAACAAGACCTTAATCAAAGCGCCTTTTGCGGGCCAATTAGGAGAGAAAATTTTAAGTCTTGGACAATATGTCACGATTGGCCAGACGCTCGTACATATCGTCGACAAATCAAAGTTAATTTTGGAATATAATGTTTCTGAACAATTTTTAAGTCAAGTGGCAATGGGTCAAACTATTTCTTTAATCAGTAGTGCCTATCCAGGTGAAACGTTTACCGGTGTCGTTAGTTTTATTTCACCCTTTATTGATGAGTCCACGCGTACCTTAAAAATGGAAGCCAGTATCGATAATCTTGATGGCCGTCTTGCACCGGGCTTGTCGGTAAAATTGCAACAGGTGTTAGGATTTCAGCCTAATGGTTTTAAAATTCCTGAAGAAAGTATCATGCCGACCGTGGAAGGATATCGTGTATTTATCATCAAAGAAAATAAAGCGACCAGCGTTCCCGTTGAGATTGCCTCACGTAGCAAAGGTTTTGTTTATATCGCCAAAGGTTTAAATGCAGATAACGTCGTTGTGACCCGCGGACAAGAAAAATTACGTGATGGTGCAACTGTAGAAATATTCAGTGAAAAGAAAGAGGGCTAGTTGTGCAATTACCTGAAATATGTATAAAACGTCCGGTATTTGCCATAGTGATCAATGTGTTGTTGGTCATTATTGGTATTGTGGGTTTTGATCGTTTAGCGGTGCGGCAATTACCGATCACTGAACAATTTGTCGCGAATATTGAAACCGTATATTTGGGCGCGAGCGCTGATTTGATTGAAGAAGAAATCACTACCCGCATTGAAAATCGTTTAACAGGTGTTGAAGGTATTGAAGCGATTTTGTCGAATAGTTATGAAGGTGCGAGTGATATTACTATTCGTTTTCAACCTAATTATGATATTGGCGAAGGTTTAAATGACGTCAGAGATCAATTAAGCGCAGTGCGTGCAGGTCTGCCAGAAGAAGCCGAAGATCCCATTTTAAGTAAGGCTGATCCTAATACCAGTCCCACTATTTTTATTGGTTTTAATGATTCAAAACGTAGCGCACTTGAACTCACCGATTATATTGAACGCTACGTACGTGCTGATTTTGAACAAATCCAAGGTGTAGCTCGCGTACAAGTATTTGGTCGACGTGATTACTCTGTGCGCGTTTGGCTAGATCCTGCCAAAATGGCGGCACGTAATGTGACTGCAGATGATATTGCGACTACTTTAGAAGAACAAAATCAAACACTACCTGGCGGTAGTATTGAAAGTGCAATGCGTGATTATCCTATTTCTACGGATACGAAATTAAAACATGTGGATGAATTTCAAAGCCTTATTATTCGTGATGAAAATGGTAGCTTGATTCGGCTGCAAGATGTTGCCCATATTGAAATGGGCGCGCTGGAAGATGATAATGCAGTTCGTATTAACAATAATCCCGCAGTGGTATTAGCCTTAATTCCGCAAGCCACCGCAAATCCCGTGGATATTTCAGTCGCAGCAAATAAACGCCTAGATGTGATTCTTCGTAATTTGCCAGAGGGTATGCGCGCAGGTGTTGCTTATGATGAAGCTTTATTTATCGATGAATCAATTAATCAAGTTTATAAAACAATTCTAGAAGCCATCGCACTTGTAGTCTTGGTTGTGTTTGGATTTCTAGGATCTATCCGTTCAACTGTGATCCCCATTATTACTATTCCGCTTTGTTTAGGTGCCACCTTTGGCGTGATTTATTTTCTAGGGTATACCATCAACACCATGACCTTATTAGCCATAGTGCTTGCGATTGGATTAGTGGTCGATGATGCGATTGTCATGTTGGAGAATGTATATCGTCATATTGAAGAAGGATTAAAACCGGTTGCTGCAGCTATTAAAGGCAGTACAGAAATTTCTTTTGCTATTGTAGCGATGACGATTACGCTTGCTGCTGTATATGCACCGATTGGTTTTACCCAAGGATTAACCGGTGATATTTTCCGTGAATTTGCTTTTACCTTGGCAGGCGCTGTATTGATTTCAGGTTTTGTGGCGTTAACGCTTTCACCCATGATGTGTGCTTATTTATTAAGACCCCACGGTAAAATGAATCGGTACCAACAACGTTTAGAACATGCTTTTGAATCTTTATTCACACGTTATCGACGGTTTTTATATTACGCGTTAGGCAGACGTCATTTGGTTGTGGTGATTTTTGTGATCTTGGCAGCCATCGGTGTATGGTTATTTTCGACATTAAAACAAGAGTTAGCACCGATTGAGGACACCGGCGCTATCTTAACTGTGCTCTCTGCGCCCACAGGTTCTAGTTTTAAATACACGGAAGCACATATTCAACAAGCGGTGAAAGTATTGGAACAAATTCCAGAAAATAGTGGCATTGTTTCTGTTGCAGGTTTTCCATCGAAGACACAAGGGATTATTTTTACCCTATTAAAAGATTGGGGAGATCGGGATCGCTCTCAATCGGAAATTATTAATTCTGTGCAGATGCAACTTATTTCTATTCCTGGCATTCGTGCGTTTGCCTTAGACTTGCCGCCTATTTCTAGTAGCGGCGGTGATAATCCTATTCAAATGGTCGTGCAAATTTCTGGCAGTTATGCTGATCTTGGCAATATCATGGACAACTTAGTGGCACAATTAGGAAAATATCCGGGTTTAAACAGTGTTGAAAGTAGTTTAAAAATGGACAGCCAACAAATTGCGGTGAGTATCGATAGAGAATTGGCTGCTAATTTAAAAATTAGTCCAGAAGATATTAATGATACGATTAATATTATGGTGGCGGGCCGTAATATTACTAATTTAGATATGGCGGGCGAAAGTTATGAAGTGATGGTGCAAATGCCTGAAAAAGATAGACAAGCACCGTATCAATTACAAAGTGTTTATGTGCGCGCAGGAGACGGTACTATGGTGCCCTTGTCTTCATTGATTACTGCAAAATCTGTGGTAAAAGCAGATAGTTTGCCGCACTATAATCGTTTGCGTTCCGCAACGTTGACCGCCAATTTAAATCCGGGATACAGCATGGGAGAAGCGGTTGAATACATTGAAAACTTAGCGCCACACGTGTTGCCGGAAACGGCTAAATATACTTGGGAAGGTTTAACGCGTGATTATGTGAATTCAAGTGGTGAAATGATCTTTACTGTTATTTTAGCATTGATTTTTATTTACCTTGCACTGTCAGCGCAGTTTGAAAGTTTTGCGGACCCGCTAGTGATTATGTTAACCGTGCCATTTTCAATTTTAGGCGCGGTGATTTTATTGCATATCACAGGAGGTACCAATAATTTATATACTCAAATTGGCTTTGTCACGTTGATTGGTTTAATCACCAAACACGGTATTTTAATTACTGAATTTGCGAATACATTGCAACGTGAAGGCAAAGTTTTTTATGATGCAATTGTGGAAGCTTCCGTATTACGGATTCGACCCATTTTAATGACAACGGGTGCAACTGCTTTAGGTGCATTACCCCTTGCTTTAGCAACAGGTGCAGGCGCTGTGTCTCGCGAACAAATGGGTTGGACGATTGTTGGCGGCATGATCATTGGTACTTTGTTTTCACTATTGGTCATTCCCGTAGCCTATAGTTATTTATCAAGGAAAAACATGCCCCCTTTATGAAAGGGGGCCGCCTGCAAGGCGGGGGGATTTTTCGAATTTTAAAGGAGATATCAGGAACATGACACGTACATTTATTTTATTAGCCGCAATGACGGCGTTGTTTCTCGCCATTGGCCAATTACTAGGTGGCCGCGGTGGTTTAATGTTTGCAGCGATATTTGCATTGGTGATGAATTTTGGTGCGTATTGGTTTTCCGATAAAATTGTTTTAAAACTCTATAAAGCGCGTGAAGCGGATGTCAATACCGCTCCGGAATTATTTAAAATTGTTGAAGCTTTAGCAAGGCAAGCCAATATTCCTATGCCTCGCGTGTATATTATTCCAACACAAGCGCCAAATGCGTTTGCAACAGGTCGTAACCCACAGCATGCCGCGGTGGCTGCAACCGAAGGTATTTTAAAATTACTAACACCAGAAGAACTCACCGGCGTCATGGCCCATGAACTCTCCCATGTCATAAATCACGATACTTTAATCAGTACCATTTCTGCAACTTTAGCAGGTGCAATTGGCATGTTAGCCAATATGGCACAAATGGCGATGATTTTTGGTGATAAACGCCAACAACAAGGTAATGCATTGGCAGGTATTTTAGTCATGATATTAGCCCCCATTGCTGCAGCACTGATTCAATTTGCAGTCTCTCGCACACGTGAATATGCCGCAGATAAAAGTGGCGCAGAATTATGTGGCCATCCAGAATGGCTAGCAAGTGCTTTGCAAAAATTAGAACAAGGCAATCAGCAACATCCCATGACAGCGGCAGAACAACATCCTGCTTCTGCACATTTATTTATTGTGAATCCTTTAACACGTAGCAAAGTGGCCAATTTATTTTCAACGCATCCACCGCTAGAAGAGCGGGTGCGTAGATTGCTTGAAATGACAAATTCTTAAAGTAAGCTATACTTATAAATATGAAAATATCAATTAAATCAATAGGTTTACTATTCTTAATGACCTTGACTGGTTGTTCAGATATGCCTATTTCTAAAGCACAAATGGATACAGTCACCAGTGGCCCCGATAATCCATTAGGTGGCAATGGTGAGGGCACAGAAGAAAGTGCGCCCTCATCTTCCATGACAGGCGGGGGCGGAAATTGATCAATAAAATACTAATGATTTTAGCGATATCCCTAAACTTAATGGCATGTTCCACTTCATCCAGTCAACCCGAAGGCGGCGCAGTTGTGGGGATTGCTTTAGGTGATAGTACTACGGCAACAGATGGTAATGCGGCAGTTGGGGCTTTAATCGAATAATTATTTTATCTTAGGAAAATTCAAAGTAAAATCTGTATATTCACCTTTGACAGATTCACAGGTAATATCACCGCCAAAACTTTGCATGACCAGTTTACAAAACGCAAGCCCGACGCCAGATCCATGTCGTGTACGTGTAAAAAAACGCTCAAAGATATGTTCAAGTACTTCTTTATCCATACCAAGCCCGGTATCTTTAAAATGTAAAATATTAAATTTTTCATTTTGCTCGCACCAGATTAAAATTTCACCTTTATTGGCGGCTCTAATATAATACAAAGCATTTTTAAGTAAATTAAAAAACACATGGGTCATTAAAATATCATCACCTCTAAAAACAAAATCACTTTGTTGCCAATGAATAATATTCACTTCATCGTCTTGCAAAGGATAGCGCGCCAATGTATCGTTTACACATTGTGCTATAGATAATTCTTTAAATTTACTGACATCAATATGAGAAGTATTAGTAGTCACCAGCAACATATCAATCACAGACAAAGCAGCCCGCGCTTCCGTTTTTGTATTCTTCACAATATTCGTAAATGCCTTCAAATGCATAGGTGTAATAAACGGCACGTTCATGCCAGATTCTTTCGCCATTTTATATGTTTCTAGCAATTGCGGAAAAATATTACCCATTGCCTCCATACCCATTTCAATAGAACTCAAAGGCGTCCGCAACTCATGCGCCATACTGGCAGCAATTAATTTTGTTGTCGCTTCGCGTTCTTCTAATGTTGATTTTTCAAGCCGTAATTTTTCTGCTTCTTTTTCAGCAGTGATATCGAAGGAGATGCCGAGAAGACCTATAACATTATGTTCAGCGTCGTATAATGGGGCTTTTTTGGATAGAAAAATTAACTCATCACCATTAGGTAATGCAAATGGCTCCTCTACAGATTGAGGAATGCCAGTGCTCATAATTTCAAAATCTGTTGTATTAATAGCATCTGCTTGGGCGCGTCTTTCTTTTTCAGGTAAATCTTTTGCAACCATGTCATAAGCTGTTTTACCCACCACTTCTTTACGTGAAGAAAGACCGACTCTTTTCGCTTGTAAATCATTACATCCTAATAAAACTCCATTTTTATCTTTCCAGAAAACATGCTCCGGCATATTTGCAATAACATTTTCAAGAGTTACTTCTGCTCGAATTTTTTCTTGTTGTAGTTGTGCTTCACGTTTTTTAATCTCAGTAATATTAAATGAAATTCCTAAGATCCCAATAATTATTTGATCATCATCAAGTAAGGGAACTTTTTGGGATAAATATATTTGAGTTTCACCATTTTCAATATATTGAGGTTCTTCAATAAGTAGAGATTTTTTAGAATTGATTACTTGCAAATCATTTTTTCTTAATAAATTAGCTTCTTCTTTTGTAAATAAATCATAATCTGTTTTGCCAATACAGTCTTTCCAGGAGGAAAATCCAAGATCATTAGCTTGTATATTATTACATGCCATCCACACGCCATTTATATCTTTCAAATAGACATGCCCAGGCATGATAGCCAATATATTTTCATAATACTCACGCAGTTTCTCTGTATTACTACTATTTTTCTTTATGATATCAGACATTTATTTATTCCATGGTGAGATCACGCTACTGCTACGTTTCTGTTAACTTCATTATATTCTATACTCATTTTATTTATAGGCGTGTCACAATATATATGCTCTATGAAAAATAATCCTTTATTGATTTCACAACAGCCATTTTTTATGGCAAAAATCCACATTTCATTCATTTCATTAATTATATGACTCAACTCTTGTGCATCTTGTTTGTTAAAGTTAAATCTCTGCATTGATGGATATTGTGGGTGTGCCGCCATGTATGCAAGTATTAATTTTTGTAAATCTAATTCATTGAACCGTTGTAAATATACATCCTTAGAGTTGAAGTTCTTATTAAGGTCTTCAGCGACTGCATCTATAATAATTAATGGGATATTCATTATATCTTTATGTTTTTTCTTGCATAATAACTGACAATCTCCTTCAATTGCATTGTATATAAATATTATTTTTTTACTGTTAATATTATTTCTAATTTGCATATTAACCAAAATAAATTTATTAAATTTCATTGTGGTATGTAATAATATTTTCATTGTCATATAGCATGGTAAGGTTTTCCTTCCATCTGCATCGTGTAAAATGCTCCTTTGGATAATTGGTTTTATTTGTTTATATTTTTGGCAGCACTCAATTATTTCAAGAATATAATCTATTGAAAACTCGGATATTTTCTTTTGATAATGATGCACTAGCTTTTTTGCAGCTTTTCTTGTTACGCACATTGTTAGGGAAAGTTTATGATGGTCAATTATAAATTTTTTGTTTTCTAATTCAATTTTTAGTTCTGATAGATGGCATGACATAGATAAAAATACTGATTCCTCTGAAATTTCAACATCCAGATCGTTTGTGTGAAATAGATTATAAACAGTAGTTTTTTCTATTTTATTTGCACTGTGGTAGAAATCGCATAAATGAATTATCTTATCAGACTGATGCTTAATTAAATTAATATCATTTCTTATGTTTTTTTTGTTTGATTTGATTATTGAGAGTAATTTAAATGCACGTATCTGGCACGCCGTATCTCCAACGTGAGGATCAAATAAATAATATTTTTCACAAATAAAATTTTCTAAAGCATATAATGTTTTCTCAATTTGAAATTTATAATTCATTAAAATTTGAATTACTGCTTTAGGCTTCATTAGTATCGTATCACCAGATTGGTGCAGTAATGTCATGGTATTCATTTTTGGATAATCCTACCCAACCAACCGATAATAAATAATCATAGCTGTTACGATTCCGCAGGTGATGAAACTTATGATATAGCCGACCATGAGTAGGTAGTCGTGGTTTATATAGCCGTGCAGGATTGTGAAAAATTGGATGACGTTAAAACCTGCGAAGGTGAGTAATGAGATTTCTTTTGAATCTTTTTTTTGGTATAGGCGAATGATTTGTGGGATGAATAAGACGGCGTTTAGGAATAGGCCTAGGCTAAATACGGTTTCTATGAATAGGACTCCCATCATTGCACCTCTTAATATTGTTATCATTCAATCATACCCCTTGATCATCTTGTAATCAATTGTTAGATTGCTAAATAGCTAATGTCTCACGCAAATCAGGGTTAATGTCTGCAAAAAAGTGCTAATTTGGGGCCGGCCCTTTACAAAGGGGTGGAATGCGTGTAAACGATTAATCTTTTTTTAGGATTAAGTAAAAAGATGGCTGAACAGCAAAATAATCCCCCTAGAAGGGTTTTGGGCGTATTGGCACTGACACTGTTGAGTGTTTCTGCGATTATTAGTCTGCGTAATTTACCTTTGATGGGTTTATATGGTTGGTCGGCTGTATTTTTTTATTTCGCAGCGGCAGTATTATTTTTAATTCCCTCGGCTTTAGTGAGCGCAGAGCTTGCTACAGGCTGGCAAAAAGATGGGGGGGTTTATGCCTGGGCGACTGAGGCTTTTGGTGATCGTGCAGGTTTTGCAGGCATCTGGGCGGCTTGGACGACTAGTATTGTTTTGTTTCCTACTATTATGTCTTTTGCAGCAGCCTCTCTTGCCTTTGTCATCAATCCTTTATTAGTAGAAAGTCAGACCTTTATTTTTTGGGTCACCTTAGCCATATTCTGGTCCATTACCTTTGTTAATTTTGCGGGAATGAAAGTATCCGCTTTGTTTAGTTCTGTCGGCACCACTTTAGGCACTATAGTGCCCGGCGCTTTAATCATTATTCTTGCTCTACATTGGGTTTGGAGCGGCCATCCGGTTGAGCTGACATTTTCCTGGCCCGCGCTTATCCCTGATTTTAATTTGCAAAATATCGTATTTTTTGCAGGCGTAATTTTAGGTTTTTCCGGCATGGAAATTACCGCCTATCATGTACAAGAAGCGCGTAATCCACAACGGGATTTTGGCCGGTCTTTATTATTAGCTGCAACCATTATTGTGACTTTATCTATTTTTGGATCGCTCGCGATTGCTTATTTAATTCCTCAGAATGAAGTGAATTTATTAGCGGGGACTTTACAAATTTTTGCAACCATAGGGGAGCGTTTAGGTATACCTTATTTTGTCGAAGGCATCGCTTTGATGTTATTAATTGGTACCTTAGCACAGGTCAATACGTGGTATTTAGGTCCAGCAAAAGGTTTATTGTTTGCAGGAAAATCAGGGTATTTGCCAAAGCATTTTACCAAAACCAGTAAAGCCAATATTCCCATTGCCATTTTATTTTGGCAGGCGATCATCGGTTCAGTTTTAGCATATGCGTTTTTACTGATGCCATCAGTGAGCCATGCATTTTGGATTATGACTGCATTGACGACGCAATTAGCCGCCATTATTTATTTATTTATTTTTGCATCCGCCATTCGCCTGCGTTATACCCAGCCCGATCGGGTACGTACCTTTAAGGTACCGGGTGGAAATTTAGGTATGTGGCTTATTTCAGGCTTTGGCTTTTTAACTGCACTCAGCGTATTTATTTTAGGCTTTGTTCCGCCTGAAAAGTTAGACTATGCTAGTGTATGGCACTATGAGGCTTATTTACTGATTGGGTTATTTTTATTGTTATCACCCGCGATATACTTAATGATTACACGGCACAAAAATGTCATTCTTCGCCACAAAGGAAAAACCACTTCAAATAGTGGGGGTCATTAACGCTTATTGTGCCATTTTGGCGCAAAAGGCGGGATTTCAGGCGTTATATTTATCAGGTGCAGGGGTTTCGAATGCTTCATACGGAATCCCTGATATCGGTTTAACCTCTCTAGAACAAGTCTTAATCGATGTTGAACGCATCACCAAAATCACGACTTTACCTTTGCTTGTCGATGCCGATACTGGATTTGAGGATATTGGTCAAACGGTTAAATGTATTGAAGTTGCAGGTGCTGCGGGTTTACATCTTGAAGATCAAATTTCAGCAAAACGTTGCGGTCAATTGGATGGCAAAAGTTTAGTCAGTACCAACGAGATGATTGAAAGAGTGCGCACGGCTGTTGCGGCTCGCGAGCATAAAGATTTTATGATCATGGCACGTACCGATGCGATTAGTGTTGAAGGTTTAGAGGCTGCAATACTGCGGGCAAAAGCGTATCAAGATGCTGGCGCGGATGCAATTTTTGTGGAAGCTGCGACAGATTTAAATGATTATCGATTATTTGCAGATGCTTTAGATATTCCTATTTTAGCGAATATCACTGAATTTGGTAAAACACCGCTTTATACCGTTGAGGAATTAAAAAAATCGCAAGTGGATATGATTTTGTATCCTTTGAGCGCTTTTCGTGCGATGAATTATGCGGCCCAAAATGTTTATGACACCATTAAACATCAAGGCACGCAACGCGAATGTTTAGAACGCATGCAAACACGCGAACAGTTATATAGGAATTTAAATTATGATGTCAAAAAATAAAGGCCTTGCCGGTGTAGTGGCCGGTCAAACTGCGATTTGCGCCGTGACCCAAACTCACGAACTGCGTTATCGTGGGTATGCTATTTCAGATTTATGTGAAAACGCTTCTTTTGAAGAAGTGGCCTATTTATTAATTCATGGTGCGTTGCCCAATCAAAAGCAACTGGATGAATTTATCAAACGTTTAATCACCTATCAAACATTACCCAATAGTTTAAAAATAGTGTTAGAACAAATTCCAAAAACCGCGCATCCTATGGATGTATTGAGAACAGCGTGCTCTATGCTCGGGACTTTAGAGATGGAAAATAGCACAAATAATGGCGATATAATTGCCGAACGCTTACTGGCTATTTTTCCTTCCATGTTATTATATTGGTATAAACGCATTGATACCCAAACGGGTGAGGCGCGTATCGGCGATCATTTTTTAAAATTACTCCATGGCAAAGTAGACGCTAAGGCAAGTCATTTATTTAATATCTCAATGATTTTATATGCAGAGCATGAATTTAATGTATCCACGTTTACTGCGCGCGCTGTTGCATCCACTTTAGCTGATTTTTATTCCTGTATTACTGCAGCTATAGGGGCTTTAGGTGGTCCGTTACATGGCGGCGCTAATGAAGCAGCGATGAAATTAATTCAAACTTTTAAAAATCCTTTAGACGCCGAGCAGGGCATTAAAAAAATGTTGACGGCAAAAGAACTGATTATGGGCTTTGGGCATCGTGTATATACTGAATCTGATCCGCGTTCTGAAATTATGAAAAAACAAGTAGCATTGCTCGCGGTAAGTCCAGAGCAAAAAAACTTATTTTCAATTGCAGAAATGATAGAAAAAATCATGTGGGATGAAAAACATTTATTTCCTAATGTTGATTTTTACAGCGCGCTGGCATATCACTTTTGTGATATTCCTACAAAATTGTTCACCCCATTATTTGTGATTTCACGGGTTACAGGATGGTCCGCACATATTATCGAACAACGCAGCGATAATCGTATTATTAGACCCGCTGCAGAATACATTGGTCCTGAACCTAAAGCATTTATAGCGATAGATAAACGATGAATAAAACCGATCAATTATTAATCGACATTGCAGATTATGTATGTCATAAAAACATCACTTCAGAATTGGCGTATGAATCTGCGCGTTTATGTTTATTAGATGCGCTCGGTTGCGCGGCGCACGCGTTGCAGTTTCCGGAATGTACCACATTATTAGGGCCTATCGTTCCTGATACTAGTGTGCCTAATGGCGTGCATGTGCCGGGTACACAATATCGCTTAGATCCAGTAAAAGCTGCATTTGATATAGGTACTTTAATTCGCTGGCTTGATTACAATGATACGTGGCTTGCCAAAGAATGGGGACATCCTTCAGATAATTTAGGCGCTATTTTAGCAGCTGCTGATTTTATAGCGCAAAGAACACGTCCTGATTTAACGATGCATGATGTGTTAACAGCCATGATTAAAGCTTATGAAATTCAAGGCATACTGGCACTCGAAAATTCATTTAATGAACTAGGTTTAGATCATGTCATTTTAGTTAAAATTGCATCCACAGCAGTGGTGACGCACTTATTAGGTGGCAGTCATCAACAAGTGATTGATGCACTTTCACACGCATTTTTAGATGGCCAAAGTTTAAGAACTTATCGTCATGCGCCAAATACAGCGTCAAGAAAATCTTGGGCAGCAGGAGATGCTACCTCTCGTGCAATGAGATTAGCGTTATTAACATTACAAGGTGAGCCAGGATATCCTAGCGTTTTATCAGCAAAAACCTGGGGTTTTAATGATGTGTATTTAAAGGGCCAAGCTTTAAAAGTGAATCAAGCGTTTGAGAGTTATGTGATAGAACATATTTTATTTAAAGTATCTTATCCTGCAGAATTTCATGGTCAGACTGCAGTTGAAGCCGCTATTTTATTACATTCCAACATTAAAAATAATGTAGACAAAATAGAAAGAATTGAAATAGAAACGCAAAAAAGTGCTATGCAAATTATTAATAAACAAGGTGAATTAAATAATCCCGCTGATAGAGATCATTGCCTACAATACATGGTGGCTGTGGCTTTATTATGGGGTGAGTTAACAGCAGAAAGTTATAGTAATGAATTTGCAAAAAACCATAAAGCTCAAATTGATTCTATTCGTGATAAAATAACCGTGACTGAAAATCAACAGATGACAAAAGATTATTATGATCCCAATAAACGTGCAATAGCGAATGCAGTGATTATACAGATGAACGATAATACAATATTTAAGCAACATATTGATTATCCATTGGGTCATGTGAAAAGACGTCAGGAAGCATTGCCTTTCATTGAGGCAAAAGCAAAAACGTATTTATCTGATCCTTTATTTACATTAATCCAAGGGCCGAAGCGTTTAAATGAAGTCACTGTGAAATCATTTTGCGAATTAGCCGAGCAGATAGTGAGGTAATGATGGGTTTATTTGAAACATTATTTTTAATTACATTATGCGTGTTATGCAGTGTATTTTTATCTCTATCAGAAATTGCACTTGCCGCGTCTAGACAAATCAAATTGCAATTATTATCGGAAGAAGGGCATAAGAACGCGGATAAAATATTGGCCTTGCAAGTTTCCCCAGGACGTTTTTTTACCGCCATTCAAATTGGTTTAAATACGGTTGCTATTTTAGGCGGTATGATTGGTGATTCGCAATTTACGCCATTGGTGATGAATGCTGTTGCGCATGTATATCAGGGTGAACATTTGGCGGCCATCAGTTCTGGCTTATCCTTTATTTTAATTACCAGTGCTTTTATTTTAATAGCAGATTTAATGCCGAAACGTTTGGCGATGACTTATCCAGAATCAATTGCACTTGTTATTATTCGTCCTTTGTTATGGGTAATTTATATATTAAGCCCATTAGTATGGCTTTTTAATGGCGTAGCCAATGGATTATTTAAATTATTTAATGTCTCGACGACACGTCATGATGAGCTCACTTTTGAAGATATTTATGCAGTAGTGAACGCGGGTGCAAAAGCTGGACTTTTGCAACGTGAAGAATATCAGCTCATTGAAAATGTTTTTAAAATGCAATCGTTGAGTATTTCATCAGCCATGACGCTGCGTGATAGTATTATGTATTTTTATATTGATGATAATCAAGAAAGCATAAAACTTAAAATGGGTGAGCATACGCATAATAAATTTTTAGTCTGCGAAGATTCACTTGATAATATCAAAGGCTATGTTAATGCCAAAGAATTATTCATGTGGTTGTTGGATGGTAATAAAATTGATTTTAAACATGATACTTTAGTTCATCAAGTATCTACTGTTCCAGACACGCTGACTATTTATGAAGCGATGGAATATTTTAAAAATAATGTTGTTGATTTTGCGGTGGTTGTCAATGAATATGGCTTGGTCGTGGGTATTTTAACTATCAATGATTTAATGATAGCCATCATGGGCGAATGGGCACATCATGTTTTAGAAGAACAAATTGTTCAGCGGGATGAAAATTCTTGGTTGGTTGATGGTGCTACACCCATTATCGACGTGATGCGCGCTTTTAAAATTGATGAATTCCCCGATACGGAAAATTATGAAACCATGGCGGGATTTATTATGTATATGCTAAGAAAAATTCCAAAACGTACCGAATATGTGATTCACCAAGGTTATAAATTTGAAGTGGTGGATATTGATAATCACAAAGTCGATCAATTGCTCGTTACGCGATTGTAGTTCGCCCCCTTTATGAAAGGGGGCCGCGCTTTGCGCGGGGGGATTTCGAGATCTTTGCATCACATTGAAGCAGATAAAATCCCCCCGGCCTGCGGCCGGCCCCCTTTCATAAAGGGGGCGAAGTGCATTGTAGATAATCTATATTTCCATGCTTTCTAATTTCTTCATTAATGTCATGTCTGATTTCAATTTATTTGCCGCAAGTATTATTTTATTTGCAGCAGCTGCGATCTTAGTCACTTCACTAGTATCAGGATTTTGAGTATCTATTTTTCTATCTAAAATATATTTATTAACCAAAGTTGATTCCTCAGTAAGCTCAGAAAGTTTTGATTTGTCATTTAATAAATCATAACTTTCACGCAATAGTGCAGGCACATTCTCTTTTGCATGTTCAGGATAATATCCTTGATATAATTTTATAATATCCATGATCCCAGTGATATGTGGATTTTTTTTAAGAAAGTCTTGAACTTGATCGGGAAGTTTTACTTTTCTAAATGAATTATTATTTGTATGCGTAATGATGCTTTCAAATATTAAAGCGGCATCTTCTGTTGCAATCTTGCTCAAATCTATATGTTCAATATTAACCATGCGATTATTGAGTGAATTCCCATTGATTTTACCGTATTGACCAATGGCTTCTGCTTCAGCAAAAATTCCTGTTGTGTTTGCTGTTTGAGCAAAAGCGGTTTGAACACAGTTCAACTTGATTAGATCAGTTGTATCGTCAAAAACAACAGCTATCTCCGGCACATCTTGATCTGTTCTTTTAGCAAAAAGCACGGGCTTTGATAATTGTCGGTGCGATCCTTCTATTTCCTTTTTTTGAGCCCTTAATATCTGCACAATAGCTAGTAATTGAGCAGTATCTAGAGAAGTAGAGGTAGATGTACTTTTTGGTGTAGTGCTTGAATTATTTGATGCATAAAAAGCTTTAAGTTTAGGATTAAACATTTCATGAACTCCCTGTTAATGTGTGTATCTTCGAGAGTATAAGATTCAAAAAAAATATGCAATTAATATTTTCTTAAGCTTTGTGGCTTAGAATAGGGGTTTAAACATTTTTGGAGTTCGCCATGAAGAAGAGTGATTTTAAGAAGCAGGTAGATGCAGTCAATGCGAAAACATATCTACATGAAACTGATACGAGTGTGTCTGATAAAAATTTGAATGCCAAGGCTATACTTTTGCTTCGCAAAAAGGGTTTAGAGATTCTGGCGACAAGTAAGGATGCTGATGTTATCGATAGAGAACAGCTATTAAACTATTATGCATTGCTAAGACCGGTTGCGACATGGACATATTTTACCAAAGAAAGTGAGGCTAATTTATCTGACGTATATAAGACTTTAACAGAAGAACTATTTCCTGGGATTGAACAATTACCTCAAGATGTTAAAAAAGATCTTAAACGCAGAAATAATGAAATCGATTTTATACCTGATCCAAGACTGCAAAATGCGGTTAAAACTGTAAGCGCAGCTACGCGGTGGTCTTTAAGAAGCAATTCGAACAATAATACAAACTCGGCTCAAAATCCGACTAAAAAACTAAAAATGACCCCTTCAGGCTCAAGCGATAAATAAAGAAAAATAATTCTGCGTCGTCGTTTGTGCAAGTTCCTCAATGGGAATGCCGCGTAATTCTGCTATGTATTGCGCGGTATGTTTTACATATGCCGGCTGATTAGGTTTGCCACGAAAGGGTACGGGGGCTAAATACGGCGCGTCCGTTTCGATTAATAATCTGTCTAACGGTACTTTTTTTGCGACTTCTTGTACTTGCAGTGCATTTTTAAATGTCACTATGCCTGAAATGGAGATATAAAATCCTAAATCTAAAGCTTGTTTTGCCATTCCCCAATCTTCAGTAAAACAATGCATGACGCCGCCTATATCGTTAGCATTTTCACTTTGCATCATGGCAATGGTATCTACTTGTGCTGCGCGGGTGTGAATAATTAGCGGTTTTTTGATGTGTTTTGCAACGGCTATATGATTTGCAAATCGTGTGCGCTGCCAGGTCATGTCTTCATTTTCAGAGCGATAATAATCTAAACCCGTCTCGCCAATCGCAACGACTTCTTTATGCTGTGCATAATTTAATAAAGTTTCCGGGCTAGGCTCAACCTCAGTAATTTCGGTGGGATGCAATCCAACGGATGCGCGTACTTGCGGGTATTGTTTAGCAATCGCTAAAATTTCAGGAAACTTTGTAAGCGTCACACATACGCATAACATATGTGTGACATTACTTTCTTTAGCTGCTGCAAAAATGCTGGCTAAATCGTTAGGATATTCATTGAGCATATTTAAATGACAATGTGAGTCGACAAGCATATTAAACCTTGTATTTAAAGGTTTAATTATAATTCATCTAGATTTTATTAGCATTCCTTTTGTTAAGAGTACTGATATCAAATAAGTTGGCATCAACAACAAATTGAGATTGCGCAGCTTCAAGTGGTTTTGGGCCCAACACTTTGCTATCTTCTTTTAGTTTGTATGCAGTTAAGTTTAAATCTAACAAGTCTTCATTGCTATAAGTGAATTTTTCTGCAGATTGAATCTTGGCGATGATGTTTGTTTTTTGGGCTGCATGTTCATAGGCTGCTGTTAATTGCGAAAGTGGAACGCCTAATGCAAACGCGATGCTTTCTGATATAGTTTTATCTACTAAACCATTTTGGCTAAAAACAAATAAATTGAGCAGCTTGATATTTTCATCTTGCAAATATCCAAATGTTTTGGGTTTTAATAGTCGGCCGTGACTTGAAGGGTGAGCGTTATCATACTCAATCATAAGGGCTGAAATAGTTCTTGTTGCATTTAATGATGATGTATTAGTTTTATAAAGTTGATTATACGTTGCAATTAATGTAATTCTATAATTTTTCATCAGTGCTACATATTGTCTTTCAAGTGTGGTTTCAAATAATATGCGTGTTTGTTCATTGACTTGATTTTGCGGTAGAGTTTTTCCGATTAATGCTTTTCTACGAATAATAGGGCGCTCAGTACATGATGTAGCATTTGTAGTATTTTGGACTAAGTCAATTTCATCAGGCTTTCTTTTATGGCCGCTTAAAGTATCAGAAGGATTATGGCTAGGCTCTTGAGATTCTAGACCCCAATTGTCATCGAACCCATCATCAAAAACAAATTTGAAATCTTGTATATCTTTCATGTTTATCACCTGACATTAGAAATTAATCCAACATATTAAATTATTTAATAAGCTAAGTCAACAACTCTTATCACCTTTCGACAAACGCTACATTTAGAATTATACTTTATAAATGAGTGACTTAATCAAAAAAACTGAACTGTCTGATTCCAAAGATTGCCCTTGCGCATCTGCCCAGCCTATTTTAAAACGATTAATTACTAGAGAAGCCAAAATTGGTGAAGATTTAACTATTCGCCGGGCACTCCCGCATCAAGAGCGTCGAATGATAGGCGCTTGGTGTTTTTTCGATCATTTTGGCCCCTTAAATTTAAAAGCTTCGGGCTTAAATATTGCGCCGCATCCGCATATGGGCTTGCAAACATTTACTTGGACTTTGCATGGTGAAATTTTACATCGTGATAGTCTGGGTTCAGAACAAGTCATAAAACCTGGCCAGGTGAATTTAATGAACTCAGGCGCTGGCATTTCGCACTCTGAAGAATCCTTGCCAGATAGCATTTTACACGGCGTGCAATTATGGATAGCGCTGCCTGATAGCAAGCGTTTTATGGATCCTGATTTTAATCATTATGCGACTGTGCCCTATGTATTACACGATCATTTATTTATCCATATTCTAGCCGGAGAATTTTTAGGCCAGCAATCGCCCGCAAAAATCTATTCCCCTTTAATGGGTTTAGAAATTTATGCACAAGAAGATACCGAATCAGTATTACCCTTAAATCCAAAATTTGAATATGGTATTTTACCACTTGTAGGTGAGATTGAAGTTGAAGGTGAATTAATCGATTTAACCACATTATTATATTTAGGCTGCGGCCGCAAAGAGCTTAATATTAAACTCAAAAAAGGCGCGCGAATATTAGTGATTGGCGGCGAACCGTTTCAAGAGGAAATTTTAATTTGGTGGAATTTCGTTGCGCGCAGCGAAGATGAATTGATAAAAGCGGTAGATGATTGGAATAACCATACGCGCTTTGGTGAAGTGCATGGCTATCAAGGTGAGCCTTTAACTGCACCCCAAATGAAGCGTTAAACAGAAAAGTCACGTCTTTTGGAAAGTGCTTCATTCAGCATGTCAATATAGCCCTGATAATGTCTAAAATCGTCAGGTTTTATTGTGGCTAAAACTTCTTTATCATCGGTAGAAAGTAATGGATAACTGAGCAGAAAATCAGAATCGGAATCCATTTGCTTCGCATTAGTACATACACCGTGCCAAGGATCAATGATAAAATTATCTTGATCACTATCAGATGCGATTATAAAATTGTGTCCATCAAAATGATTGCCAGGTTTATAATACCATTTTAAAGTATAGGGTACTTTTTGTTCAATTAATTTTAATAGCACTATTCCCGTTATTGCAACGCAATCAAAAGACTTGTATTTTATTGATGATAAAGCAATCAAAATGGATTCCTGAATCATGACATGAATTTTTCGCTCTTGAAAAATTTTTTCTAATTTTGGATTATTAATCAATAAACCCCAACCACTGCGAGGGCCTTTTCTAGCAGCTTCGCTACGGGCGAGTCTAAAATCTATATATTTTTGTTGCTGTTCGTATTCTTTTTTGGGTAATAAGCATTTATTTACTGTTCTTTGAAGCGGCAGTGGTCCTATTGTTGTTTCATAAAATAAAATCAAAGCTGTTAAGACAACTGCCAGCATGATGGGCCGAAGCAATGTGTGAATATCTTCTAGATCATGATCTTTATTCATTTCTATAACGACAAGCGCAACCAATGCTAACCAAAATCGAGCCAAATAAACTCTTGGATCTTGCCGGATTTGGGTTCTTTGCAGAAATGCATGTTTTGCATGTTCTAAAGCTGGCGTTGGAAGTGTGTCTATTTCTATAGGCTGTGCAAGAAGTTCGCTCACTCGTTGGTTCTGAACCAGGTCTTTAACAGCTAAAAATACTTTTTGTATATCTTGAGGTACCGCTTTCATTTGGAAAGCTTACCATGAATTGCGCAATTCTCGCAAGGCTAAAAATATATCTTTTCGACGTACTTGTTCAAGCGGCAATTCAAAGCCTTTGGCGCGCAAACTGGCCTCAATTTCATTGCTGTCTTCACGAAAAAAAGGATTGACCAAACGCTCCACATGAAGAGTGCTGACATAAGGTCTAGGATGCGTGAGGAGTTTATCTTGTAAACCTTTGATGTGGGGATTATGGGGTTCGACACTTTGTGCAAAGCGTAAATTATTATCGATATAATCATGGCCGGGATAAATATGGGTTTCATCAGGTAAGCGCTCGAACTGTTCAGAAAAACTTTCATAAAGTTTATCAACATCTCCGCCATGTAAACAATTACCGCAGCCCGCATTAAATAACATATCACCCGTAAATAAATGCGGGACATCATTTAAATCATAAGCGAATAAACAGATATGCGAAAGCGTATGGCCCGGTGTATCGAGCACTTCAAATTTAACGGTATTGCCAATTTGCAGCGAATGATCGCCATGCAATTTAATATCGACATTATTTATGGGCGCAAGATAATGAGCACACAGTTTTGCGTCCGTAGCTTCACGCATGGCTTCATTGCCGCCGGTATGATCAATATGTTCATGGGTATTCACAATATGGGTAATTTTCCAGCCGCGCTCATTTGCGATATTTAAGCAAGCGTCAACAGCAATCGGGTCTACGGCCAATGCTTCTTTGGTCTCCGGGCAGGCAATGAGGTAATTATAATTGCGGCCTCTATTTTGGGCATCGATAATTTCTATATGCATCTTAGTTTCCAATTAGGTATAATAAAGACATGACAACCGCGCAGCAGCTTATAGACAATTATAGTGCTCAAGTAGTACAAAAACCACAGGCATTGCCTTATTCATTTTCTGAACGTAAGCAGCGTTTTGAAGCCTTGAAATCCTTATTAAAACAACAAAATGCCGTATTAATTGCCCATTATTATGTGGATGCTTTATTGCAAGCGCTTGCCGAGGAATCCGGAGGTTTTATTGGTGATTCCCTAGAAATGGCTAAATTTGGTAAAAATGCAGATGCGGATACTTTGGTTGTAGCCGGTGTTAAATTTATGGGTGAAACAGCAAAAATCTTAAGTCCTCATAAACGGGTATTAGTGCCCACATTAGAGGCCAATTGTTCTCTAGATTTAAGTTGTCCCATTGATGCATTTTCACAATTTTGTGATGCGCATCCTGATCGCACAGTGGTGGTTTATGCCAATACTTCCGCAGCTGTCAAAGCCCGCGCGGATTGGGTTGTGACTTCCAGTATTGCCGTTCCTATTATTGAACATTTAACAGATAATAATGAAAAAATAATTTGGGCACCGGATCGTTATTTAGGCGATTATTTACAACGTAAAACTGGTGCTGATATGTTGCTCTGGCAGGGCAGTTGTATTGTGCATGAAGCCTTTAAAGCTGATACCTTAAAGGTGCTAAAACAACAATATCCCGATGCCGCCATTTTAGTACATCCAGAATCCCCGCAAGAAGTAATAGCCATGGCCGATGTGGTAGGTTCCACCACACAATTAATTAAAGCGGCACAAACTGTCCCACAAAAAACCTGCATAGTCGCAACAGAACGCGGCATATTTTACAAAATGCAATTAGCAGCACCTGAAAAAACATTGATCCAAGCCCCAAGCGGCGGCAATGGCGCTACCTGTAAAAGTTGTGTGCATTGCCCTTGGATGGCAATGAATAGTTTAGATAATCTAGAACAAGTCTTAACAACCAGTGCAAATGAAATTCATTTATCTTTAGAATTATGCGCGCAAGCCATAAAGCCGCTTAATCGCATGTTAGCGTTTTCGCAATAGATGCTTGACAATAACCCCTTTTATTATTAGCATTAAAGATAACTCATTTATTTGCTGGAATCTCTATGCCTACCATTGAAGAATTTGGTATCGAATTACAGCCAGGCTCTGATAGAGATGCTGCAACTCGAATATTGAACAATGATTATCAAGACCACAGCCCTGCGCGCGCTCAAGATATTCGTACCTTAGTCAGCCAAGGAGAAGGTTGGGCGAATGTGTATGGAATTGAAGGCCTTATTGGAGAGCAAGAGAAAGTAAGCTTTATCGATCGATTAAAAAGTGCGTGCGAATACTTTTTAGCTGATCCCGCTCGTTGCCAAAGACAAGAAGTAGCCATGCGAAATTTTTATGATAGCCGATATAATAATTTTAATTATTTCAATCTACCCTTTTCAAAAATTCAACAACTTGTAGACTTAGATAATAACAATGACTTTATTCCTCGTGATTACTTAGTGGGAAAAACACAACAATCAGCATATACAAGAGCACATACTCATACAGAGATTGATGTACAAGCTTCCGTGAATAAGATTTATGAAGGTGCTGTAAGCGCAGCAAATAAGCTGAAATCTTAAATCCATTGATTATTAAAACCATTGCATTTAGTACTAATTTAGTGCTATTATGCGTCCATGATTAAAGTCAATAAATTAACCGATTATGCCGTCTTAATCTTAAGCTATTTTGCCAAACAAAATAGTGATGAAGTCTGGAATGCCAGCCAATTAGCCAGCGCTTTAGATTTACCCAATCCAACCGTCAGTAAAATATTAAAAATATTACTTAAAAATCAATTGGTTATATCGCACCGCGGGGCGCAGGGTGGCTATCAATTGGCAAAACCTTTAGAATATATCACTGTCGCAGAACTTATTGAGGCCATGGAAGGACGGGTAGCGGTAACGGAATGTAATGTGCGTACCGGCTTATGCAGTCATGAACAGGCCTGTCAGATGCGAAATCCCTGGCAGAAAATTAATCACATGGTGTTGAATTTATTGTCACAAGTGACATTGGCTGATATGAGGGATAATCGTGAGTAACCAAGAAGTTAAAGACTATTTAGACAAGGCCTATGCGCCTGGTTTTATAACCGACATTGAATCAGAAGCTTTTCTACCTGGATTATCAGAAGACGTGGTGCGCGCCATTTCTGCGAAAAAAAATGAACCTGAATTTTTATTAAAATTTCGCTTACAAGCTTATCGTCATTGGCTGACCATGAAAGAGCCGACTTGGGCTTATGTGCGTTATCCGAGTGTCAATTTCAACGATATTATTTATTATTCTGCGCCTAAAAAAAAGGTCGGCCCTAAAAATTTATCGGAAGTCGATCCAGAATTATTACGCACCTATGAGAAATTAGGCATACCTTTGCGTGAGCAAGAAATGCTGGCGGGTGTTGCCGTAGATGCAGTATTTGATAGTGTATCGGTTGCGACAACGTTTAAAGAAAAACTTGCGGACGCGGGGGTTATTTTTGGATCATTTTCAGAAGCCGTACACAATCATCCAGAATTGATTGAACGTTATTTAGGTACTGTCGTGCCTTACACCGATAATTTTTATGCAGCGCTTAATTCTGCGGTATTTAGTGATGGATCATTTTGTTTTATTCCCAAAGGCGTGCGCTGTCCTATGGAATTATCGACTTATTTTCGCATTAATGCTGCAAAAACGGGGCAATTTGAGCGCACTTTAATTGTTGCCGAAGAAAGTAGTTACGTGAGTTATTTAGAAGGTTGTACCGCACCTATGCGTGATGAAAATCAATTACACGCAGCGGTGGTGGAATTAGTCGCGCTTGATAATGCACAAATAAAGTATTCTACCGTACAAAATTGGTATCCGGGTGATAAAAATGGTCGTGGTGGTATTTATAATTTTGTGACTAAACGTGGCGATTGTCGCGGACATCGCTCGAAAATTTCTTGGACCCAAATTGAAACAGGATCTGCGATTACCTGGAAATATCCGAGTGTGATTTTGCGTGGTGATCATTCTGTGGGTGAATTTTATTCAGTGGCGCTGACCAATAATTATCAGCAAGCCGATACGGGTACCAAGATGATTCATATCGGCAAAAATACTACGAGCACAATCGTATCAAAAGGTATTTCCGCAGGACATGGACAGAATTGTTATCGCGGGTTAGTGAAAGTATTAAAAAGCGCAGAAAATGCCAAAAATTATACGCAATGCGATTCATTATTATTAGGCAGCGAATGTGCTGCGCATACATTTCCTTATATTGAAGTAAAAAATAGTACGGCATCGATAGGGCATGAAGCCGCGACTTCAAAGATCAGCGATGATCAATTATTTTATTGCCTGCAACGTGGTATGAATCAAGAAGATGCAATTAATATGATCGTCAATGGTTTTTGTAAGCAAGTATTTAAAGAACTGCCCATGGAGTTTGCAGTCGAAGCGCAGAAATTAATGGCAGTGAGTTTGGAAGGTGTTGTTGGCTAGGGGAGGAAATCCCCCCGCGCAAAGCCGCGCCCCCCTTTCATAAAGGGGGGAAATTTGCCCCCTTTATGAAAGGGGGCCGACGCTTCGGCGGGGGGATTTTGAGATATTAGATTTAAATAAATGTTGGTATAAAAAGATGTTAAACATAGAAAATTTACATGCAAGCGTCGATGGTAAATCGATATTAAAAGGCCTTAATTTAAATATTAAACCGGGCGAAATTCATGCCATCATGGGCCCTAATGGAGCGGGTAAAAGTACGCTGGCCAATGTTTTATCTGGCAGAGATGGCTATGAAGTCACACAAGGCAGCATCAACTTCAAAGGTCAATCATTATTAGACATGAATATCGATATTCGCGCGCGTGAAGGTTTATTTTTAGCGTTTCAATATCCTGTTGAAATTCCAGGCGTGAGCAATATGAGCTTTCTAAAAGCGGCGATGAATGCCAAACGCAGACACCGCGAGCAAACTGAAATGGACGCTATGGATTTTCTCTCATTGATTAAAACTAAAGCTAAACAATTGCAATTGAATGAAGAAATGTTGTATCGCGCCGTCAATGAAGGTTTCTCAGGTGGTGAGAAAAAACGTAATGAAGTGTTACAAATGTTAATGCTAGAGCCTTGCCTATCGATTTTAGATGAAACCGATTCGGGATTAGATATTGATGCTCTGCAAATCGTAGCCCAAGGCGTCAATTCATTGCGCGCGAATAACCGTTCATTTTTAGTGATCACTCACTATCAACGTTTATTAAATTATATTGTACCTGATTATGTTCACGTGTTAGCTGATGGTAAAATTATCAAATCAGGTAATAAAGAATTGGCCTTGGAATTAGAAGAAAGTGGTTATGTCGGAGTAGGTTCATGAGTGAATTGAATGAACAGAATTTAATAGCACATTATGCGTCACAGCATCAACACTTATTAACAAGTGCTGAGCCTGATTGGCTAAAATTCTATCGTGCTAAAGCGTTTGAAACATTTACTGAAAATGGCATTCCCACCACTGCTGTAGAAGCCTGGAAATATACCCAGCTTCGCACCTGGCACAAAAATAAATTTCATCAACATCCAAAGCACGCGCAATTACCCGAGCTGTATGAATTACAATTATTTTCTATGTTAGATGAACACTGCCAAGAAGTAATAGTCTTAGATGGTGTTTTGCAGACGAAAATATCAGACAATAATGCCATGCAAATAATGGATTTTAAGCATGCGCTCAAAACAGAAGAGCCTCTATTGCAATCATATTTAGGCCAGGCCGTGAATCATGATGAACATCCTTTTGTGAGCTTATGTGATGCACTGGCAGAGCAAGGTATTGTTGTCATCGTGCCTGAAAATATAGTGGTTGATAAACCTTTACATATTTTATATGTGAGCTCAAAAAACAGTGAAAACTGTGTCAATCATTTACGGAATTTAATCATTGTGGGTAAACATTCAAAAGTAGAAATCATTGAACATTTTGTTGATTTACATGATGTGACTTATTTTACCAATCATGTCACTGAAGTGATTTTAGAAGAAAACGCGAGCCTTTCACATTATAAATTAGAACAAGAAGGCAATAAGTCTTTTCACATTGGCGGGATTCATGTGAAACAAAATCGTGGTTCAGATTTCTGTTCTAATGCAGTTACCATCAGTGGACATTTTTCTCGTCATGATATTGCAACGACCATGGTAGAAGAATCTGCCAACTGTACTTTGAATGGGCTTTATTTTACTCATAATCAACAACATGTCGATTATCATACAACTATTCATCACGATGCGCCGCATTGTCACAGTTCATCTGTTTATAAAGGCATTTTAACGGATAAATCATCGAGTGTATTTAATGGTAAAGTTGTGGTAAAACATGGCGCGCAAAAGACAGCGTCTAAACAAGAAAATCATAATTTATTATTATCAGAATCATGTGAAGCCAATAGCAAACCTGAATTAGAAATTTACACCGATGATGTCAAATGCGCACATGGCGCGACGACAGGACAGTTAGATGAAGAAGCATTATTTTTTTTACAATCACGTGGCTTAGCGTTATCAAAAGCAAGACGCATGTTAATTCGTGCCTTTGCCAATGATGTATTTAATCAAATGCCCTCAAGCATAGTTCGTGATTATTGTCAGCGTTATTTGGAGATGGCGGCGTATGAATAGGCAAGATTTCCCAGCGCTTAATCAACAAGTCTATGGTAAACCCTTAGTTTATTTTGATAATGCAGCGACGACACAAAAGCCACAAGCTGTCATTGATGCAATCAGTCATTTTTATCAAAATAATAATGCTAATGTTCATCGTGGCGTGCATGCTTTAAGCGAGCGCGCGGATAAAGCTTATGAAAATGCAAGAAAATCCGTTAAAGAATTTATTAATGCAAAACATACACAAGAAATCATATTCGTGCGCGGTACCACCGAAGGTATTAATTTATTATCACATATGATTAATAAAGGCGATGAAGTGATTATTTCCGCCATGGAACATCACGCCAATATTGTGCCTTGGCAATTGCGCGAAGCAAAACTTAATGTTATTCCCTTATTGGATAATGGCGAACTTGATTTAAATGCTTATAAAAACATGCTAAATGAAACTATTAAACTCGTTAGCATCACTCACATGTCAAATACTTTAGGCACAATTAATCCTGTTAAAGAAATGATTGCGCTTGCCCATGAGAAAAATATCCCTGTATTATTAGATTGTGCACAATCCATATCTCATGGTCCTATTGATGTACAAGATTTAGATTGTGATTTTTTGGTATTTTCGGGTCATAAAATTTATGGACCTACAGGTATTGGTATAGTCTACGGTAAACAAGCACTATTAGATAAAATACCGCCTTATCAAGGTGGCGGCGCGATGATAGCGATCGTGGATTTTGAAAAAACCACGTTTACCCATTTACCTTATAAGTTTGAAGCAGGAACTCCAGATATTGCAGGCGCAATTGGCTTACATGCAGCCCTAGATTATGTATCTGCGCTTGGCTTTGACAATATCATTTCACATGAGAAAAAATTATTAGATTATGCGCAAGAAAAATTACAAGCGATAAATGGCCTACGAATCATAGGCACAGCGCCTGACAAAGGCAGCATTATTTCTTTCGTTATGGATAAAGCGCATCCGCATGATATAGCGACCATTTTAGATAGAGAAGGTGTTGCGATTCGCGCAGGTCATCATTGCACCATGCCCTTAATGAAAAGATTTAACGTACCCGCAACCGCGCGGATCTCTATGACATTTTATAATACGACAGATGAAATCGAAAAGTGCGTGAGTGCGTTATATAAAGTGAAGGAAATTTTTTAATGCACGAATTACGCGAACTTTATCAAGAAGTGATTATCGAGCATGGCTCAAATCCTAGGCATTTTTATAAGCTTGAATGTCCAAGCTGCACAGGCCATGGTTACAATCCTTTATGCGGCGATCAAATTACTTTGGATCTTAAACTTGAAAATGACATCATTACACACATGGGTTTTCAAGGCCAAGGCTGCGCCATTTCTATCGCTTCAGCATCCCTCATGTGTGAAAGTTTAACGGGAAAATCCATTATTGATGCTCAAAATGCCTTTGAATTATTTCATAGTGTACTTACAGCGGATGCACCCGCTGATGATCGTTTAGGTAAATTAACGGTCTTAACAGGCGTGCGCGAATTTCCCGCCCGGGTTAAATGCGCGACACTTGCTTGGCATACTTTACAAAATGCTTTGGAATAAACCATGATACAACTACGCGCAAATTTAATTACTTTAAATCGCGATTGTGATGCTCGCTTAATTCCATCGGCTACACCTGTGACTTTACGTAAAGGTGAAGCGGTGATGTTAACCCAAGCTTTAGGTGGCAGTTACACCGTAGAATTACACGGTAATTTAGTACGCATTGAAAATAAAGATGCCGATGCTTTAGGTTTTGAAAAAGAAGATATGCCTATTGAATCTGATAATGATTCAGGACTAGTTGATGTTGAACAAGTTTGGGGCGTTTTAGCCACTTGTTACGATCCAGAAATTCCGGTGAATATTACGGAATTAGGTTTGGTTTATCGCTGCGAAGTGACGCATCCCAACCCCAATGAAAATCATATTATTATTGAAATGACTTTAACTGCGCCCGGTTGCTCAATGGGACCTGTGATGATCAGCGAAATTGAAGCCAAATTAAAAAAAATTCGCAATGTGACTTCAACTGATATTGAATTAGTATTTGATCCACCTTGGAATCAAGCCTTAATGTCAGAAGCCGCCAAACTACAATTGGGAATGTTATAATGACTTGGCATACAGTAATTGAACAGAGTGAATTAGCAAACGGCCAGCGCGCATTTTATGATTTAGACGACGGCACGCGCGTTGCCGTATTTAATTTAAATGGCGATTATGCAGCGATTGAATCAATGTGCACGCATGCTATGTTTGAATTAGACGATGCACCGATAGAAGGCGACAATATCATCTGCCCACTACATGGTGCACAATTTTGCATTAAAACCGGAAAGGTATGCAGCGCCCCTGCATATGAAGATTTAAAAACCTATCCAGTGCGCGTTTTTGAAGGACATATTCAAATTCAGGATGAAGCCTAATGAAACATATTGATTTATCTAATTGTAAACTACTCAGTACCTGCATCATTCCCATTCGATGGGTCGACATGGACGCCTATCATCACGTCAATAACGCCCGTTATTTTGATTATATGGCCGAAACCCGTGCGAGCTATTTTGCTAAAATTCTTGAAAATAAAGACACGCAATTTGTCCTAGTACACGCGTCTTGTGACTTCAAAAAACCCTTGGTTTATCCTAAGACTATCTCAGTCAAACAATATTTTGCCGAAATGTCACGCACCACATTTACACTGTATTATACCTTCCATGATGAACAAGATGATCAAGTGTTGTATGCGATGGGTAAAGGTATTTTGGTCTCAATTGATACTAAAACTACAAGACCCATCCCAGTTCCCGATCACATAAAATCCTTAATAAACCCATTGACTAACATATAAAGAAATGCTAATCTAGCTACCTTATAAACTAGAGTTTTAGGAGGTTTTTATGGCTAACTGTACTTGTATGCAATGTGTCGCGGGGACCTCGTGTGCCGCTTCATTCGTATCATGTGTCACTGCATTCAATTTTAGTTGCTGGTTCTGTATTCCTACTATAGTTTTCTTTGGTTTGGCTGTCGAAGCCGCCAACAAAGACAGCCGTAATCCTGTACAAGCCAACCCAGAAGAACAAGTACTTATTTCAAGTCAAACAACTGTCGTCTCCATTCAACAACATCCCATTCAGCCGCCGGCGTATAGCACTTTTAATACTCCCACATATGCTGCAAACCAAAAACCGCCAAAGAAAATCACCAAGCTAAGCTTTAGCGAAGTAATAAATCATGAAAAATTTGACCAGTTGCTCGCTGAGGGATTCGCAACTGGACCATTTACACGTGTTAATAACAGGGAAGATTTAAACAACTTTTTGAAAAAATATCAAGATTGTGTTGATTTTGAGTTTATGGATAATCCTTTAACGTTTCCAGATGGGCAAGTCATCGATCTGCGGACATACCGTAAACTTAAGCAAAGTTCAACAGATGGTTTTATAAGCCATCCAGTATCACGCTGTAGAGTACCTATTGATCAAGCGCTCATACCTGCGGTTGCTTTAAAATGTGAAATGACAGAATTTTTAGAACAATTGAATGCAAAACTTTCGAGCATGAGCAAAGAAAAACAACCTGAGAATACGATAAACTAACTCCCTAAATGCACTTGCCCACGCGCTTTTGCTAGTTCCATTTGTTTTGCACGTTCAGCAACGCGTTTGCGTTTGTCATCGGTTAATGTGTCAAAACAATTTGGACAGGAAATATTTTTTTCGTATTTTGGTGATGCCTTGTCGGTATCATTGATGGGTTGGCGGCAGGCATGACATAAATCATAGTGTCCTTTTTGCAGCTGATGATCAACGCTGACGCGATTATCGAATACAAAACATTCGCCATTCCATAAACTATTATCTTCAGAGACTTTTTCTAGGTATTTTAAAATACCGCCTTCGAGTTGATACACATTTTCAAAACCGTGCGCCAACATATAGCTGGAGGCTTTTTCGCAGCGGATACCGCCGGTGCAAAACATTGCGACTTTTTTATGTTGTTTTGGATCTAAATGTTGTGCTACATATTCTGGGAATTCACGAAAATTGGTGGTATTTGGATTTACTGCATTTTTAAAGGTGCCGATGCTGACTTCATAATCATTACGGGTGTCGAGCAAAATAACATCTGGGTCATTGAGTAATGCATTCCACTCTTCGGGTTTGACATGAATGCCGGTTTGCTGGGTGGGCTTGGCTTCAGGTTTACCAATCGTCACAATCTCTTTTTTAAGTTTAACTTTCATGCGGTGAAAGGGCATGAGGTCATCATAAGAGAGCTTATATTCAAGAGTGCCAAAGTGCATGGCATTTTCTAGGAATTCAATCAGGGCGTCAATGGCAGCTTGTGAGCCTGCAACTGTGCCATTAATGCCTTCAAGGGCAAGTAATATGGTGCCTTTAATGCCTTGGGCTTTACAGAAGTCTTCAATAGGCTTTTTATGGCGGCCAAAGTTTGGGCGCTCAATAAATTTATAAAGTGCCATTATAACAATAGCTTGCATGATTTTATCCTCTTGGCGAACTTAGACTATTCTAAACTATACTAGTCATAACGTAAACAAGCTGGGAATCTCATGTTTTTCAAGAAAATAGCACAAAAAGACCACTTAGAACTTGCCTTAAGTGGACCTTGGACAGTGGTTCAATTGGCAGATGTAAAGTCTGATTTGGAGCAGTTATCCTTAAAAAGTTATAAGAGTGTGACCATCAATGCCGATGCTTTGACTGTGCTTGATACTGCGGGTGCTTTTGAACTCAAACAATTTATAGAACGACTTGAAACTTTAAAACTCAGCGTAAGCTTAATTAACCTGCATGAAAAACAACAGTCTATTTATCACTTAATTGAGAAAGTAAAACTTGAAGAAGAGCTGCCTCCTCCTCGAGGCTCCACTTTTATTAATATCATTGTGCGTTTAGGTGAAGGCACCGTAAATGCTTATCAACAAATGTTACTGTTATTATCATTTATTGGCCAAGTGTGTGTGACTTTGGTGCAGGTGTTGCTAAAACCTAAACGTTTGCGTTTTACTTCGATCATTCGGCATATTGATGAAGCGGGTATTAATGCGATTCCTATTGTGGCGTTAATGGCTTTTTTAACCAGTGTGGTACTGGCTTATCAAGGGGCGACGCAGTTACAACAATTTGGCGCGGAAATTTATACGGTGAATTTGGTTGCGATATCTATATTACGAGAAATGGGTGTATTACTCACGGCAATCATGGTGGCGGGGCGTTCAGGCAGTGCCTTTGCTGCAGAAATTGGCGTGATGCAAGTTAATGAAGAAATTGATGCCATGCGTACATTGGGATTAAATCCCTTTGAAATTTTAGTGATTCCTAGGGTTTTGGCTTTAGTGATTGCTTTGCCGCTTTTGACATTTATTGCAGATATGGCAGGATTATTTGGGGCGGCCATTTTATCTATTTTATTATTGGATATTACTTTAGCGCAATTTTTAGTGCGCACGCATGAAGCCGTAAGTTTATGGACTTTTGGTGTGGGTATGTTAAAAGCACCTTTTTTTGCGTTTATTATCGCGACGATTGGTTGTTTAAAAGGTATGCAAGTCACAGGTTCTGCTGAAAAAGTAGGGGAGATGACCACATCTGCTGTAGTACAAGCGATTTTTGTGGTGATTTTAGCCGATGCCATTTTCTCAATTATTTTCTCAAAAATGGGGATTTAATGGCTATTATTACCGTCAAAAATTTAGTCACGAAATTTGGTCCTCATGTTGTGCATGATGATTTAGATTTGGTGATTAATAAACAAGAAATTTTAGGTATAGTGGGTGGCTCTGGCGCTGGAAAATCAGTGTTACTGCGCAGCATTATTGGTTTAAATAAACCCGTAAGTGGCTCGATTAATATCTTCGGACAAGAATTGTTAGAATTATCCGATCAAGGTTTATTAGATATTCAGCGGCATTGGGGCGTATTATTCCAAAACGGTGCCTTATTTTCATCGCTGAGCGTTGCTGAAAATATCGAAGTGCCGATGCGAGAATATACTAAACTTGATCCCAAAATGCGTGAAGATCTGGCTTATTTAAAATTGAATTTAGTGGGTTTATCAGCCAGTGTTGCTAATAAAATGCCTTCAGAATTATCAGGCGGAATGCGTAAACGCGTGGCGCTCGCGAGAGCTTTGGCGCTGGATCCAGAAGTTTTATTTTTAGATGAGCCGACAGCGGGTTTAGATCCCATCGCAGCGGGCGCATTTGATAAGTTAATTTATGACTTACAACGAAATTTAGACTTAACTGTGGTCATCGTGACCCATGATTTAGATACTTTATTTACTATTTGCGACCGCGTGGCCGTTATAGTAGATAAAAAGGTGATAGAAGGTACCTTATCGGAGTTACTTAAAATTGACCATCCATGGTTTCAAGCTTATTTTCATGGACCCAGGGCACGACATTTAACTAGGGATATAAAAGATGGAAACTAGGGCAAATTATTTACTCGTTGGCATAGTCGTGATTATGGCTGTGACCGCCATCTTTACTTTTTTTATTTGGTTATCGGGTGGTCCTAATAAAAGTCAATATACCCAAGTCATGATTTATTTTCCAGGTTCGGTGAGCGGTTTAAGTCAAGGCAGTCAAGTGCGTTATCGCGGTGTGCAAGTCGGTAATGTGGCGACTATCACTTTAGATCCACAAGCACCGGATCAAGTCCATGTATTAGTGAATGTATTAAAAACAACGCCTTTATATGAAGATATGCGCGCAGATTTGCAAATGTTAGGGATTACGGGTTTATCATTTATTGAATTAACCGGTTTTAGCGCTGAGTCAAAACCTTTGATCCGTCATGATCATGATCCTTATCCCATTATTTATGGTTCCGAATCGGCACTGGAAAAAATGATGTCTAATATTCCCGTTCTTTTACAAAGTTATACGGATGTTGCCTATACCATTTTAGATACTTTGAATGAACAAAATCGTATTGCATTTTCAGAATCTCTGAAAAATATTAATGTATTTACTAAAGAACTTGCGGACTCTCGTGAGCAAATGAATAAAATACTGGAAAAAACAAATAGTCTGACTACTCATCTTGATAATTTTTCGCAAAATGGTTTGGTTGAGTTGGAATTTTTATTACACGATACACGTGCAGCGGTTAATCAAATCAATACACTGACTGAAACGCTTAATGAAAATCCATCGAATATATTATTCCAACCGCAATATCAAGGATATAACGCTAAATGATAAAGACAAATTTTTTAATAGTAATGACATTGATGTTAACAGGTTGCGCGGGCTTACTCACCTCTAATCAAAATATCAATGAATTTTATACGCTCAATGCGATACCAGACTATTCTGGCAATGACGAAAATAAAAATATAGCTGCCAGCATTATGGTGCAAAGCGCAAGTGTATCAAAAGGCTTAGAAGGTAATAAGATTATGTTAATGCATAGTCAGCAACGCTTAGATTATTACGCCAATGCGCGCTGGTCGAGTCCATTAAGCGCAATGGTACAAACCAGTGTGATCGAATCATTTGAAAATAGCCATGTGCTTGGCCGGGTGGGTGGTGATTATAGCGGTATGCGTGCTGATTATGCGTTAACATTAGAAATTCAAGATTTCCAAGCAGAATATCAAGAAGAAAATCAACCGCCGATTATTCACATTAAACTGGTTGGAAAATTAGTGCATTTTCCAGAGCGAACATTAGCTGCAAGCTTTACTGTAGAAACTTTTCAACAAGCCGACGAAAATGAACTTGCCGATATTGTCCGCGCATTTGATAAAGCCTTCGCCGGCACCCAAGACTTGTTAATCGAAGAAACCCTAGATTATTTGACCAAGCCTTAATATGACTAAATAAAGTTTGCTTTGTGAATTCTATGTTAGGTAGAATATCCATACTAATACCTCACGTTTAATATAGGTAAACAATTATGGATAAAAAATTATTTTGGTCAGCAACAACGGTATTGTTATGTGGATCTCTTGCTTCTGCAAGCTATGCACATAAAAAAGAAGACATTGAAGAATTTAGCCCTTTTTATTTGGCAGTTGATACGGCCGAGGAAAGTTATGAAGTAGGTGCTTCACTGTTGATTTTACAAGGTAATAGCAGCTCGGATTTAAATCAATACGCAGTTATTAGCAATCATAGTGGTTCAGTTCATAATGTCTCAACCGTGGGTGATGATTATAATATAGGCTTTGATGTTTTTTTCGGTTATAACTTTGAAAATGGCCAAGATCTGCTTCTTTCTTACACTTACTTTAATAACAGTAACAACGATGTTACCCATTGCGATGCAGATTCTATTTGCAACTCTTATCCTAATAATGAAAAGTTTTCAGACTTTGCAGATGCAAGCGTGGGGACAACATTTAACGCCGGGGATCTATTATTTGGGCAGCGTTTTGTTTTAGGCGAACAAATGAAGCTACATTTTGCAGTAGGACTCACAGCAGCCTGGATTACCAATGGCTTTAATTCCTATTACGCTATTGACGATACTAATTTTATTTTTCATGAACATTACAGCCAATTTAAAGGTATCGGTCCAAAAGTGGGTTTTGATGGTGATTATCAATTGGTTGAAAGTCCAATATCCTTGTATATGGGTTTATCCGTTGCTGGATTAGTGGGTAAATCGACTGCTAGTACATCTGAATATGATGATTCAGATAATGTGGATCATTTTGATGGCAATGAGCAAGATCAATTTGTTCCTAATTTAAATGTCGATTTAGGCTTACGTTATATGTATGAATATAGCGAGGAAATTTCAGGCGCAGTATTAGTGGGTTATCGTATTAACGAATATTTCGATGCGGTGCGAGATACCGTTGAATATGGTGGCGGTGATGGATCTGTTACTCAGATAGATAGTACTACAAATTATTCCTTAAATGGTCCTTATATTACTTTATCTGCAATGTTTTAATATGAGGGATGCTTAAATGAATAAACATTTATTATTACCATTTTCTGGCGCCTTTGTATTCACTACTTTTGCGTTAAACACTTTTGCAAACGTATATGTTGCTGCTGATCGCACACATGAAGGTTTTGAAGTAGGTGCATCTTTATTACTACTGCAATCTGAATTAAGTTCAGATCTAACTCAATATGCGATATTTGACACCGTAAATTATAATATTGTTACTGAAGAAACTAAAATCACCAACATGAATGATAAGAATGTGTTCGGCCTTTATGATGTTGGGTTTGATGTTTTTATGGGTTATGTTTGGAAAAATGGCCAAGATTTGTTTATCGAATATACCTATTATCAAGATCAGGGTGGCTCTAGTAGTACCTGTGAATTTGAAAGTCACACCAATTATCAAAACTGCTCTGCTTATCCTTCAGGTCAGCATTTTCATGGTGATGCGAGTGGACATTTCAGCACTATGCTTAATGAAGCTGATGTTTTATTTGGGCAACGTTTTATTATCGGTGAGCGCATGGATTTGCATTTTTTTGCTGGCGTTACTGCAGCCTGGATTAAAGTAGGTATTGATCAACATTATGAAGAGTTGCGTGGATTTAATATTGATACAGGATCCTATATGGATGCTAGTTATGACAGTGATTTTAGAGGTATAGGTCCAAAGGTTGGATTTGATGGTGCTTATCAAATTGCACGTAGTCCTATTTATATTTTTATGGGTGCATCAGTTGCGGGCTTAGTTGGACAAACTTCAGCGCAATCATCAGAATTTATATTTGATCCTGAGGGTACAGACACAGGTTTAACGACCTATGATGGTGGTGAAGAGAATAGTTTTGTACCCAATTTAAATGCTGAAATTGGCTTGCTTTATGAATATAAAATCAGCAAAAAATATACAGCAGAAGTAATGTTAGGCTATATGGTGAGCGAATATTATGATGCAGTCAGACATTTAGCGCCCTATGGCGCATCAACAGGAGATGGTGGTACACCCGAGTATAATAATACCCTCATCGAAAGCAACAGTAATTATTCATTAAATGGCCCATATTTAACGTTGTCAGCTCTGTTTTAAGCTTGTCTCATTATTGTGGTTCTCTTCTTGGAAAGTCGTAATTATCGTAGTTTCTGTGATATCTATTTTTTTGTAAAACAGGTTTGGTATTTTGCCATGCAGTGCAAACGGTTTTTTGTAGATCACCGGCAGTTTTTTTAAAATATCGAAACGTTGCTTGCCACCATGGGCAGGTATTATCTTCCATAACGGCCTGCATGGCATTCATCACTAAATTGGGAGTTCTGTTATATTTAATTTTATCTATGTGAAAGGAAGGCGTCCTTAAAAAAGAGGGATAATCAATCTCATATTTTTCAACTATAGCTAACCAGCCATCGAATAATGTTATACGTTCACGAAATAAGTTATGTTGGGATTCGAATTCAAGTTTGATGAGATCATTTAATGCGCCTATCTGCTCCATTGGATTTTGGTGATTATTGCAAGATAAACGTGCATGGTATTCTGGATATTTTTCTTTTAATAATTCTTCTAAGCCTACACGTAATGCCTCTAAAGCACGCAAGTGAATGGCTTGTTGTGGAGTAAGATATATAGGTACGCCCGCTGCAGCTTGATGGGTCATGTTACGTCCATGCTCTGCAAAAAATGCCCATAAAGTGACATAAATTTCCATAAACTTTGTATCTTTTCTCAAAAGGTCGACATGCGTGCGATCGAGCATTTTTTCAAGTGCGTGATCTAGATTTTCATGATTTGCATAATTACGCGCAATCTGAATATTAACAGATGATATTGTTAATAAAGGATAGTGATGATGCTCATGCTGGGTAAATGGAAACACAATATTATTCATATCAGTATATTGCATATGTGCACCCATTTGATCTAAATCTGCGGTGCTATTCGCTAAATGTGTCATGCCTGCAGGCCATTGAGGTTGAGGTGTGGGTTGATTTGAATAATGAATTATTGCTCCAACAATACTAAGGGCAGCAAATGAAGCTAAATTCCATAGGACAAAATATACGACGGGTGTTTCTTGGGCAGGCATGGCCACATTTTCTACAGCCGCAATATTTGCTACAGCTTCAATATTTTGTGGATTATTCAAAATTCCATCTGCATCATATCTACGAGTGCCTGGACCCGTGCTTTGATAAAGATTAGGTTTTATATCTTTTAATAATTCCAATAAAAATAATCTTTGATCTAATGCAATACGTATAGGATCATTGGCTTTATTTTGAGAATGATTTTTTATTATTAATAAATGATTCACAGGTCTTGTTATTTGTCGATATACCGTAATATTTTGTTCTTCATTAAGCGCATTGTGCGCGTGTAGAAGTGCATCTTGCCATCTTATGTTTTTTTTAGCTTGGGTATTATCGGGGCGTAAGATTTGTTTTACCGAGGAATCAATGTTTTTATAGGCATCGGGGGCTTTGCTATTAGAGTTATCATCTAGATAAAAACTAATGCTGTGTAGCATATTACGAATATAAATTTGTATTTCATTTAAACTGGGGGAAAGTTCCCCCAATAGAAAAAAGTCTCCACTAGGATAACTGCTATAAAGATAAGCTTTGATGTCTCTAAACGCTAATTTAATGTGTTCAGGTAAATCTACGGGAATCTCGGCATTAATACCGATAGGGTCCGTACTATTTGCCAATCTTAAAAGATGTTGACGTAATGCAGCGTTGTGTTCAGGGTGTTCTAGGCCGTAAAAGCAAACTGTGCTTATTGCCGATGAAATAACATTATCAATACATTGTCGGTCTAAATTACTAATCATTCGGCCATTATATCATTAACTTAGTTTAATGACAAATTGATAATATTTTAGTTAGCGAGAATTTTCACGTAGGTGGCTTGTAGTCCATCATCACCCATTTCAGCTTCATAGGCGACTAAAGTGCCGACTTTAAGTTGGTCAAAATCGCTATTATTTAAACTATGGCGATGGAAATAAATATCATGACCATCAAGTGTAGTAATTCGGCCATAATCTTTTTCTGGGAAGAGGACAGAAACGCTGCCTTCTGGTAGGGCAATATGCACTTTAACATCACCACGTTGAATATGAGTGATAGATTCAAGTTGTCTATTGATGGCTTCAAAGGCATCACGCACGGCGACATAGACATCTTCATGGGCATGATCGTGTTTTGCATCGCTGCTGGCCACAAATTTATGTCCAGGTACCGATAAATTAACTCTAACTTGGTATAGATTACCTTTATGGTGACTGTGATGCAAAGATTCAACCACCACTTGGCAGCCAATGATATTTTTATGAAAACTATCGAGTTTTTCGACATGTTCTTGAATGTGAGTATGAATAGCGCCGGTAGGGTCGCTAGTGCCACGAAATGTAATTTGTAATGGTGTTTGCATAGTTATCAAATTATAGCTTAAGATGTAAATTTCGCCCCTTCATAAAGGGGGCGAGCTAGTAATTTTTTCATTTTCAGTTTATTATGTTCTTCTTAAGTTGTTAACCTACGCAGGGAGTAGATATGAACGAAAAAAAACAAGTGTTTTCTCCAGCCAATTACTTGGCCACTTATATAGTCGAAGAGTTTGGCTATGTCCATCCAAAACAGCAGCATATTGATTTATTTGAAGAAAAGATTAAGAGTGTCGCTGCAATGCATCAAATTCCATTGGATACTATTCCTAATGAGCAGCAAATTGACTGTTTATTTTCAGAAGTTCAAGCTTATATTGACCTAGATAAGGTTTATTCTGCTTAGATCTCTGGTAGAATTCTGCATATGTTAAATATTCAAAATCTAGCAGTTCAATATGGTCGTCAAGAGCTGTTCCAAAATGCGACTTTCCAGTGTCGTCCATCACAACGCTTTGGCATAACCGGTAAAAATGGCGCTGGCAAGTCCAGCTTGCTACGCATTATTTCCGGCCAAGAAAAACCTGCAAATGGCGAAGTGCATTTACCACAAGGTGCACAAATTGGCATGTTGTCACAAGATCATTTTAAATATGAATCTTGGCCTGTAGTTGATGTTGTCATTTCTGGAAATGCACAACTCTGGCAAGCCTTTAAAACCAAAGAAGAACTCCTCGCTAAAGCAGATTTTACTGAAGAAGACGGTCTGTTATTAGGCACATTAGAAGAACAAATTGCCCATCATCGTGGTTATGAAGCACAAAGTATTGCGCAAACTTTATTATCCGGTTTGGGCATAGTCCAAGAAAAACATTATGGCACCATGGGTGCATTATCAGGCGGATTTAAATTGCGGGTATTGCTCGCACAAGTATTATTTCAAAATCCAGATGTATTATTATTGGATGAACCGACAAATCATTTGGATATTACTTCTATTCATTGGCTAGAAGAATATTTAAAAACCGAATTTGAAGGCATTGTTTTATTTGTTTCCCACGATAAACATTTTTTAAATTCAGTTTCTACGCATATTTTAGATATCGATTATGGCACAGTGACGCCTTATGTTGGTAATTATGACAGATCCTTAGATTTAAAAGCACAAGCCGAGGAACAACGTTCAAGCGCGCGTCGCAACCAAGAAATGAAAGTGGAACAATTACAAACTTTCGTTGAAAAATTTGGCGCAAAAGCCAGTAAAGCTAAACAAGCTAAATCTAAACAAAAACAAATTGATCGCATTGAACTCACAGAAATTAAAACCACCAATCGTGGTGCGCCGTATTTTTCATTCAAACAATTACGCCCATCCGGTAAACGCGCATTTGCTGCGGAGAATATCAGTAAATCATTCGGTGAATTGCAGGTACTCAACAAAGTCAGCTTTGAAATGTTGCGCGGTGAAAAAGTCGCCATCATCGGTGCCAATGGTATTGGTAAATCCACCTTCTTAAAAATTGCAATGAATGAACTTGAACCTAATACGGGCAAAATTGAATGGGGTCATGAAGCGAGCGTCGGTTATTGCGCGCAAGATCATCATGAACAATTACAAGGCACACAAACTTTATTTCAATTTTTAGAAGGCGAAGCGCCTGCTGATCAACGTGATAGAGTGCGCAATGTTTTAGGACAAATGTTATTTTCAGGCGATGATGCGCATAAACAAGTATCCCAATTATCAGGTGGCGAAGCAGCACGTTTATTATTAGGCTCGCTCATTATTAAACAACCTAATGTCATTGTACTCGATGAACCCACTAACCATTTAGATCTAGAAGCCATCGAAGCTTTGGGTAAAGCCCTTAAAGCATTTCCAGGCAGTTGTTTATTTGTAAGCCATGATAGAGATTTTGTGCGTTTATTAGCCACCAGAATTATAGTGTTAACACCGCATGGCCTAGAAGATATCACCGCTAGTTATGATGATTATCTAAACGCTGCCGGCCAAGATTATCTAAGCCGCGCGAAATCTAATGTCGAGAAAAAACCTGCAAAAGCAGCTACTGAAAAACCTAAAAAACGCGAAATGCCAGATAACATCAGCGGCAAGCTCCAGCGCGAAATAGAACAACTCGAAAAATCAATTCAAGAAATTGATAATCAAATGTCTCATCCCGATTTTTATATCGACACCGATAAAAAAGAAATCAAAGCGCTTAATGGTAAACGTAAAGAACTACAAACTGAATTAGATGAAAAGTGGGCGAGCATAGAAGGCTAATTTCCGTCATCCCCGCGCAGACGGGGATCCATATATTTATTTTTTCCTTAAACTTTACATCTTTAAAGAGACTAGTTATAATAAAGTAAGATATAATAACTTACTTATTGAGTATCCATGAGAAGCGCGATCACATTAAATGACAAGGCCATAGTGTCCTCCAAAGGACAAGTGGTTATTCCGCGAGCACTGCGTGAGGCCATGGGCATTCATGCGGGTACGGAGTTGATTTTTTCTAAAGAAAAAGAGGATACTATCCAAATAAAAATCCAATCACGGAAAATCAATCATTTTTTTGGCCGTGGTAAAGGATATACCTCTAAACCATTATCGTTAGAAGAAATGGATGCTGCAATTATGCAAGCGGTATTAGATAATGACAAGCAAGCAGGAGATGACAAGGATGATCGGCGTTGATACCAATGTATTATTACGTGCACACTTAGAAGATGATCAAAAAAGCGCAATCATAGCGCAACGATTCTTAAGTAAAATTACCGCAGAAAAACAATTATTTATTTCTTCTTATGCAATACTGGAAATGGTTTGGGTGCTTAAAACACTTAAAATTCCAAGAGCTATTATTTGCGAATCAGTATTAGATTTACTCGATTCCCCAGGAGTTGTTGTGGGTAATCGCGACATTATTTTCAATGCACTCGCATATTATCAAAAAGGTCAGGCTGACTTTGGTGATTATTTAATTTTGGCTGAAGGTGAAGTCAATCACGCTCCGCAACTGGCAAGTTTTGATAAAAAGTTATGCCAAGAACTGCGCAGGTGTTGTTCTCCTGAAAAGTTTCTTCAATAGGCTAATTTATTTGAACCCATTCTTATCCCAAATAGACGTATAGTTGATTTATTTTTTTAGAATATTGTCTTGTTGCTTTGTTTGCTGATGATAATCTAACATTCTTTCAATTGTAATATTTTTTTTTGCATCATTTTCTCTAAATCGACTGCAATCCATGTTTGATACAGGACAAATCAATTTGTTTTCGCGATGTTTTTGGCGATTGGTATATCATCTGTGTTTTTATTCCATTTTTATATTTTCATTTTTTGAACATATTTGTATTGCGAGTAACATTATCAGCGTTGTTATTAGCCCTAGATATTCGTCCAGCAGAGGTTATTAGTTTAGTATTTTCTGCTGGATTTAGTTGTAAAGCAAGCCTTCCTGCCTCAGGAAATTTATCTTTATTATTAAGCGCATATTGAAATATATTGACGCGATCATGATTGTAATAATCATCTTGATTCCAATTGCGATAGTAAAGGTTTATTGTTCCAAGACCATTCAGCAGTGCTACAAGAACCCGATCGTTCTGCAAGTTAACAATTGCGGACGCTAACCCTTTATTTTCATTAAAAATCGTATGTAATTCGCCATAACGTATTGATTTTATAAAAGAGGTTATGGCTTCAGGATCAACTTGATTGTTGCTAACATCATCTACAAAAAGCTTAAGATTGTTTTTATAGTTTTCTATAGTATGCATAATAAGGCTCCAGTGAGATTTGGTAGTCACAATTATAACTAGTCTAAAGTGACATCTCAAGCTATTTATGGTATTCTCGCACGCTTAATAGTAGTTTGCTTGAAGGAGTGCGTCATGTCCCAAAAAGACCAAAAATCCAAGTTATTACATACACTTGTAGAACACATCGATATGGCATCTTTTGATGCTCGCCCCATTATTGAGGCTATGGGTAAAATGTCCTTTACGGCCCGAGATTTAGGTCGTGGTACGCAGATCTTTAACAATATGTTGGCAGATAAAGATTGCGCCATTATTTTAACTTTGGCGGGCTCAACGAGCGCAGGTGGCTGTATGCAGCTTTATGCAGACATGATTAAATATAATATGGTTGATGCGATAGTCGCGACCGGCGCTAGCATTGTCGATATGGACTTTTTTGAAGCATTAGGTTTTAAGCATTATCAAGGCGAAATCCAAGCCGATGATACGGTCTTGCGTGATCTGTATATTAATCGTATTTATGATACGTATATCGATGAAGATGAGTTACAACTGTGTGATAAAACCATAAAGGCGATTGCGGATAGCATGCCTGCCAAACCTACAAGCTCACGCGAATTTATTTATGAAATGGGGCGTTATTTAACGACTCATGCTAAGAAAAAAGATTCATTAGTGGAACTCGCGTTTAAACACAATGTTCCAATTTTCTGTCCTGCTTTTACTGACTCTAGTGCTGGTTTTGGTTTAGTGTTACATCAAGAACAACGCCCCAACAATCACTTGAGTATCGATTCCATTCGTGATTTTCGTGAACTCACCGAAATTAAAATTAAAAACGATACCACAGGTTTATTAATGATAGGCGGCGGCGTGCCTAAAAATTTCGCGCAAGATACGGTCGTGTGCGCAGAATTATTAGGTAAAACTGTAGGCATGCATAAATATGCGGTGCAAATTACAGTGGCTGATACGCGTGATGGTGCTTGCAGTAGTTCTACCTTACAAGAAGCGCATTCCTGGGGCAAAGTAAGTGTTGTCAATGAACAAATGATTTTTGCGGAAGCCACGAGTGTAATTCCATTACTTGCGAGTGATGCTTATCATCGTGGTCATTGGAAAACGCGTAAACGCCTTGAACTTACTCGCTTGTTTGCGGATTGTAAGGGAACACAAACAAACGCTGAATTGAAAAACTTGCCAGAAACAGCAGAGTCTGTGTAATTATTTTACTCAAATATATATTAATCCCCAGCTCATGGGCGCCGACTATCATCGCATAAGAAGTGAGTAATAGCGTCGTCCATAGTGCGAAAAATTTTATCAGTTCTTTAGCGTAACTTCCTTTAGATTTAAATACTACGTGTTTGCCTGTTGCAAAACTAAATAAGCCACCACTGCCGCGCCCCAAGCATTCGCTGATAAATATATTGTTAGTCATCATGAAACTAAATGTAAAAATTAACAAATCAACAACCGCAGTCACAAGACCCAGACTAGAAAAACGTAAAAATACAAAATAAATTTTTGCCGAATCTAATAAGGGATTAAAATGCGAACAGGCATTATTATTTTCATATACGGTTGCAATTTTTAATTCAGTAATCGGTATATGATGTTGCACCGCATAAATTAGCATTTCTAATTCAAATTCATAACCAGGACTTCTAATTTTCAATAATGCAGGTAAAAGATGGCGCGGGAGGCCGCGTAATCCCGTTTGGGTATCTATTAATTTCTTGCCAATTAACACGGAAAATATACCGCGCGTTAAACGATTACCCCATTTTGATCTAAAGGGAATATGACCGGTAAAATGTCTGCTGCCTAAAATCAAATGATTTGGCTCTAGAGCAAGTGTCTTTTGTGTGTGAATAATATCAGCAGGTAAATGTTGGCCATCTGCATCTGCAGTCACTATGCCTATACATTCTGGCTCATTTAGGAGTATATGACTAAAAGCGGTTTTTAAGGCTTGGCCTTTGCCAAGATTAGTACTATGTTGTAAAACGGTAACATTATCCTGTCGAAGCGCAGCAAAAATGTTCTTATAATCTGGCCCAGAGCCATCATCCACAATAACCAGTGGGTAGTCATGTTTTAAGGCATCTACCAGGGAGATTAACTGCTTATCAGGTTCAAAAGCGGGAATGACTATAATTATTTTCATGGTGGCCTATTATAGCCTTAAGCTATGCGTAGGTCGAGCCGATAGATAACGTTGACAATGGCCTTAAACCGGTCAATAATTAGTCAGTAAGATAAACAATCCTTGGAGAACTATAATGGTAAAATTTATACAAATGTCTTTATTAAGTGGCTTATTAGTATTGCCTGCTGTGGGTGTATTTGCTGCAGATACAACAACGCAAGCACATGCTGCAACAACAACAGCACCAAGCATGAGCATGATGGATGTGCTGAATCAATTGGATGCTGCAAACTACAATAAAATTAAAGAAGTGGAACTTGGTGCTAACGGCACATATAAAGTTGATGCAATTAACGCAAAAGGTCAAAAAGTTGAATTTGTAGTTGATCCTGCAAAACCTGTGATTGAAAAACAAGCACAAGCCACAACATTTTTAACTGCAAAAGATGTTGCGAAAAAAGTAATGGATGCTGGCTATATGAATATTACTAAAATCAAATACGATGGCGGTAAATATGACGTGAAAGCCCAAGATAAACAAGGCAAAATGGTTAAAATGGATGTGAATGTGGTTACTGGTGAAATCACTAAAGACTGGTTTTAATACTGGTTTTAATGTTCAGAAAACTATCGCCCCGCACGCAGCCTAGCTGTAAATGCGGGGGTTAGTATATATTAATAATCCCGCGCTACCCCAAATCAAGATTGCAGAAATACGATTAAACACATGATAAAAACGTGTATTAGCCCGTAATATTTTCCGACCCACATAGGCAAGGGTAAAAAACCAACACCAAGAGACTAAAATACACGCTAAGGTAAATACAACACGTTCGCTGCCTGTATACGTAAACGAAGTCACACCAATGACAGCCATTGTATCAATAAACGCTTGTGGATTTAATAATGAAAAAGAAGCGGCGAGGGTGATTTGTTTTTTTACCGGCCAGACAGAAACGTGCTCCGCATGCGGATGGGCTAAAGGACTTTTCCAAATCGACCAACCTATATATAACAAAAATAAAATACCCATAATGACCATTGCATCTTTGATCATGGGAAATTCCAGTAAAAATATGGAGAGTCCCAATACGGCCAATAAAATTAACAGCGTGTCTGCAAGTGCTGCGGTGATGAGCGCGGGCAGGGCGTGACTAAAACGCGGATACATTGCGCCAATATTAAATAAAAAAATGTTTTGTGGACCAAAAGGTAAAATAAGGGCGAATGCCAAAACTATGCCGTGAAAAAAGCTCATAAGCATGGCAGCCCCCTTAATGAAGAATGATTTTAACTGTTATTACAATGATTAATATAAAAAAAAGTACTGCAATACAACCAAAAAAAACATACCAACGCCAATCGATATGTTTAAAATCTTTTTCAGCTTCTTTTTGACTGCGCACGCCTAAAATGGCCGCGAGTAAACTTTTTATGATTTGGAAAAATGCCATTATTTACTCACTTATCTAATAATTTTAGCATGACTTCTCTAACATGCTGATTGAGTGTAACTTCATCAAAATTATCAGAAACAATAGGATCGCCCATATGAACTTCTATCGTTTGCCCAGGATTAAACGCCCAAGTTTTGGGAGGCAATAATTGTCGCGCGCCGCGAATGCCAACAGGGATAATGACCGCATTTGTTTCCTTTGCCAATTTAAAAATACCCTTTTTAAAAGTACCTAATTGACCATCACGTGAACGCGTCCCTTCAGGCGCAACCCAAATCACAATACCATCCAACATTTTTTCTTTGGCTTTTTGCAAATCATTGATCGCTCGTGCGCGATTTTTACGATCAATAAAAATAAATTCACTGTGTTTTAAACTGGTACCAAAATAAGGAATATAAGATAATTCCTTTTTCGCAATCATCCGAATGCTACCTGGCAGCGTCGCAAGAATAATGGGAATATCATACAAACTCGCATGATTACTCATAATAATATAAGGCTGATGATTTTGATAAACCGGTTTTGTGCCCATGATAAGTGGCGTCACATTAACAATACGCAATAAAGCCCGCGCCCAATGTTTGATAATCTCATCTGTTTTAACACGACTCGCACGCCCCCACAACTTGGCCCACCAAAATGTAGTCAATGTCACTATAGTCTGGACCAGGGTCCGGAGCATGATGATGGGTGCGCTATAAATTAGATTATTCATCAAAAATCACCGTTGACAATAAAAGTAATTACAGTATATACTTTATACAAACTTAAATATACTTAAATTAGCATGATAAACGATAAAGCGCCATCACGAGATGCCAAATTAATTTCCATAGGAAATTCAAAAGGTATACGTATACCCAAAGTGTTATTACAAAAATACGGCATGGAAGATAATATTGTGTTGGAAGAGTCTGAGCAGGGAGTATTAATTTATGCAAAGGAACAAAAAAAATTGAGCTGGACTGAAACCTATAAACAAATTAAAGAATCTGATGAAAATTGGGATGATTTTGAAGTAACCTCTGCAGATGGCTTGGAGGCAGATGATGAATCCCAAAAGATATGATATTTATATCGCCGATTTAAATCCCACACAGGGTCGAGAATTAAATAAAAAACGTCCTGTTGTTGTCATCAGTCAAAATTCTATGAATTCTCTTCTCGACACTATTGTCGTATGTCCTTTAATTTCAAAAACGCATCCTTTATGGCGTAGCCGCATACAGGTTACATGCGCAGGCAGAAAGGCTGAAATTGTGGTTGATCAAATCAGAACCATTAGTAAAATTCGATTGCATAAAAAAATAGATTCTTTATCCGCCCAAAAAGCTGATGAATTACGTCATATTATTCATGAAATGTACGCAGCCGCGTAATTTAAGGAGCAAGCCATTAAACCATATTCACCGTTATTTGTTTCTATTGAACAATCCCATTTAACATCAGCAGATAAAGATATGTTGCGCCATCCATTTATTGGGGGTGTGGTTATTTTTAGTAAAAATTTTATTTCGGGTGCGCAAATTAAAGAATTGATTTTGGAAATAAAATCTTTGAAAGAACCTGCATTATTAGTGTGTGTGGATCATGAAGGTGGTCGTGTGCAACGGTTTAAAAAAGATTTTACCATTATTCCGCCTATGCATAAATTAGGCGAGTTGTATGATCAAAAAACTGAGCTTGCTTTGGATTGTGCGAAAGCTTGCGGTTATATTATTGCTACGGAACTGGGGCGCGTGGGTGTTGATTTTAGTTTTACGCCGGTATTAGATTTGGATTATGGCCAAAGTAGTGTGATTGGCGATCGGAGTTTTCATCATGATCCTGAAATTGTGAGCATGCTTGCTGGCAGTTTAATTGAAGGTTTGGCGCAAGCCGGCATGCAGGCGATTGGTAAACATTTTCCCGGACATGGGTTTGTGGTTAAAGATTCGCATTTAGAATTGCCACAAGACCCACGGGATTTAAGTGAGATTGTACAAAAAGATTTATTGCCGTTTGAAGATTTGCATTCGCAATTAGCCGGCATGATGACGGCGCATGTGTTATATCAAAATATCGCGCCAGAAATTGCGACCTTTTCATCCTTTTGGTTAAAACAAGTATTGCGCGAGCAAATGGGTTATCAAGGTTTAATATTTAGCGATGATTTATTAATGAAAGCAACTGATGCTTCAGGCAATATGGCTACGCGTGCTAATAAAGCTTTAGATGCAGGTTGTGATGTATTATTACTGTGTAATAATGATGCGGCTGTTTTGGAATTATTAGCTGATAAATCAGTGACGGATCGCAAAGCTGATTTAGATTATTCACAATTGTATTACCAGCCCATTGCTCAAAAGCATATTTACAATGACGCGATTGATTTATTAAATAAGCAAGGACTAATCAATCATGACTAAAACCGCAGTGGTATTATTATCCGGCGGTCTTGATTCTACAACGACTTTAGCGATTGCACAATCGCAAGATTATATTTGTCATGCGCTGTCATTTGATTATGGGCAACGCCATCAAGCAGAATTAAATGCTGCAAAAAATATTGCCAAAATAATGAATGTTGCGAGTCATCAAGTATTTAACATCGCAATTAATCAATTCGGCGGTAGTGCATTAACGGATAAAAGTCAGGCTATTCCAGAATATCAAAGTGGGGCAGCGCATATTCCATCGACATATGTGCCAGCACGGAATACTATATTTTTAAGTATCGCATTAGGATTTGCAGAAACATTGCATGCAAATGCGATTTTTATCGGCGCAAGCAGCGTAGATTATTCCGGTTATCCGGATTGTCGGCCGGAATATTTTGCTGCATTTAATCATTTAGCAAAACTTGCGACAAAAGAAGGTGTTGAAGGTCATCCTATTCACATTGAAACACCGTTAATGAATTTAACAAAAGCACAAACGTTGCAAAAAGGCTTGTCCTTAGGGGTGGATTATAGTTTAACCGTTTCATGTTATCAGGCGACTGATGAAGGTTTAGCCTGCGGGCGTTGTGATAGTTGTATGCTGCGTAAAAAAGGTTTTATAGACGCAGGGATCGATGATGTTACGCGGTATGTGTAGTTTTTTCCATTTTTCCCTACGTGCCGCGAACAAGTCGCGGTACGGAAAGAAATGGTGGAATATTAGCCGCCGTTTTGGATGCTAAATGCGTTAGTTTGAAAATTAATTAGCGGGGTTTGTATGCCGTCATCATCCATTGAGCGAGAGTAGTTATGATGATTATAAGTAGGCTTCTTAGTGGTACAGCACTTATCCATTGCATTACAAGTGTAATCAAGAGTTGTACCCGTAATATAACCGGCTATTCCACCTGCTCCAAAGCCTAATAAACCGCAGCCGAGGCCAATACACCCAAACTCTTTACATCCTAACACGAGCGCTGCAATCCCGACTGACGCTGCCCCAGTCCCAGTACAGAATGCATCAAATTTTGGTTTCATTTCATTTTTCCTGTTAATTGTTGATTTATCATGATAACATACAACCCAAAGATTGGAAACAAGAATAACTAATTTTTCATTAGATGATTTAGCAAAAGCTGCACAAAATCAATTCTATCTTGATCTTCAGGTAAGTCTTTGATAACTTTTAGCTTTTCAGCACCTTCAAGTTTATATACCTTAGCTTCACTTTGGATCAGTTTAATAATCTTTGTAGGGTCGATATTTACTTTTTTAGCAAACTCTATTTTTCCGCCTTTTTTATTGAGATCTATTTTACTGATACCCATGGGATAAGCGTGTAATTTTAGCAAAGTAATGGCAAATAAGTTTTTCACGGCTTGTGGTAATAAACCAAATCTGTCGATTAATTCCACTTGTAGTTCTTTTAAGCTGGTTTCATTGTCGGCATTGCTAATACGTTTATAAAATACTAAGCGACCATGCACATCTGGCATATAACTCTCGGGAATAAGCGCAGGTAGTTGTAGATTAATTTCAGTCACAGTATCACGTGTTAATAATAAATCTTCAAAGGTTTCACCATTTTTAAGAGACGTCACGGCGCGCTCTAATAATTCCATATACAATGAAAAACCTATCGCTTGCAAATGGCCGCTTTGCTCTTCCCCTAAAAATTCTCCAGCGCCGCGAATTTCTAAATCATGAGTTGCAAGCGTAAAACCCATACCTAACTCTTCTACTGCGGCAATCGCATCTAAACGCTTTTGCGCATCAGCTGTCATTAGTTTTTTATCAGGCGTGAATAAATACGCATATGCTTGGTGATGCGATCTGCCGACACGGCCACGCAATTGATGTAATTGCGCAAGTCCTAATTTATCCGCTCTATCAATAATCATAGTGTTTGCAGTCGGAATATCTATCCCAGTTTCAATAATGGTTGTACATACTAAAACATTAAAACGTTGATGATAAAAATCAGCAATAATTTTTTCTAAATTACGTTCACGCATTTGTCCGTGGGCAAATTGAATATTTGCTTCTGGAATCAATTCAATTAAATGCTGCGCAGTTTTTTCTATGGTGTCAATATTATTATGTAAATAATACACTTGCCCGCCGCGCATGATTTCGCGCAAAATGGCTTCACGGATGACATCATCATTTTGTAATGATACAAAAGTTTTAATGGCTAAGCGTTTTTTAGGTGGCGTTGCAATAATCGATAAATCACGAATGCCATGCATAGCCATATTGAGCGTACGCGGAATAGGCGTTGCCGTTAACGCTAAAATATCGACTTCAGCGCGCAGGGTTTTTAGTTTATCTTTTTGCTTTACTCCAAAGCGATGTTCTTCATCTAAAATCAATAAACCTAAATTTTTGAACTTTACATTTTGACTTAACAATGCGTGAGTGCCAATAATAATATCAACCTTACCTTCTGCAAGTGCAATTAAATCTTTTTCTTTTTCATTTTTGCTGCGAAAGCGTGATAATAAGGCAATACGTACTGGCCAATCGGCAAAACGATCACAAAACGTATCATAATGTTGTTGTGATAATAAAGTCGTGGGGACGAGCACTGCTACTTGCCGATTACTATGTACTGCAATAAATGCAGCGCGCAGGGCGACTTCAGTTTTACCAAAGCCCACATCACCACAAATTAATCTATCCATAGGACGCGGCGCCATCATGTCTTTAATAACAGCTTGAATGGCTTGAGTTTGATCAGGCGTTTCTTCAAATAAAAAACTGCTGGCAAACGTAACATATTGATTATCAGGTTCTGGATAGGCAAATCCTTGGCGTGCTTCACGTTTTGCATAAATATCCAGTAATTCCGCAGCCACATCTTTTATTTTCTCAGCTGCTTTTTGTTTAGCACGCTGCCAAGTTTGCGTGCCTAATTTATTAAGTTCGGCATGGGTATCATCACTGCCACTGTAACGACTAATGAGATGGAGCGAATATACAGGCACATAAAGTTTATCGCCGCCTTGATATTCAAGGCTTAAAAATTCGGCATCATAATCGCCGACTTTAATGGTTTGTAAACCAAGATACCGGCCAATGCCATGATCAATATGGACTACAAATGATCCTATGGTGAGCTCCGCTAAACTTTTAACCATGGTATCACTGTCAGGACTGCGTTTTTTCTGACGTTGCGCAACTACAGGTTGCCCAAAAATTTCAGTCTCAGTAATAATAATCAGTTTACGCTCAGGTAAAATAATCCCATTGATAAGCGGCGCTATTTCAATATTAACTGGAATTTTTAAGGGGGCTAATAAGCTTAATAAAGCTTCTCTACGACCCGCAGATTCTACATAAAATATTATTTTATAATCGGTTACTTCTTCTAAAAAATGTTGTAGCGGTAATAAGGGATTAGCAAGCTTGGTATTAATACGGATATCCGGCAACGTTTTATATTCGATAGTTGGCACACGTAATTTTTCAAAGCGTTTTAATTGCTCAAATACTTGCTCAGGCTTTAAAAATAAACCTTCAGGCTTTAATAATGGTCTTGAAATATCATGACCATATTGCTCATAGCGTTTATTGACTTGTTTATAAAATTCAATTAAATCTTGCTGAATATTACCAATTGTCACGACTTGTGTATTATGAGGTAAATAATCGGGTAAATAATTTATTTTTTCAAAAAATAACGGTAAATAATATTCAATGCCTGCAGGTACACTGCCTTTGCTGATACCTTGATAAATAGCGCTTGCGCTAGGATCTCCTGTAAATGCATCGCGAAAGCTTTCTCGAAAGCGAGTCACGCTGTCTTTATCTAGCGAAAACTCACGCGCAGGTAATAATTCAATGCGGTCTATTTTTTCATGTGAGCGTTGCGTTTGCGGATCGAAAATGCGAATGGACTCTACTTCATTATCTAATAAATCGATGCGATAGGGAAAGGGATTCCCCATCGGGAAAATATCAATGATTGAACCGCGAATACTAAATTCGCCATGTGAAAATACTTCAGAAACGGGGTAATAGCCGCTTAGAGTTAATTGCTCGCGCAGGCTATTGATATTGAGTTCGTCTTTACAATCTAAAACAAAACTGTTTTTTTGCAAATGTGATTTTGGACATAAAGGATATGATAAAGTAGGCGCGGCTACTATTAACGCACCGGTTGTTAACTGCGGTAATTTTGCTAATAATTTTAAGCGCGTAGAAATAATATCTTCATGCGGCGAGAAATGATCATAGGGCAATGTTTCCCAATTAGGGAAAGTATAAATCGGCATGGAAGGATTTAAAAATTTGAGCGTAGTCTGAAGTTCATCAGCCGTTTGAGTATTGGGCGCAGCAATAAGCAACAAACCTGTTTGTTGTTGCAATAATTCATGAAGTGCCAGCGCCAATAATGTTGACATTATAGATACCGCTGTAAAATTCCTTCATAGGCATCAATACGTCTATCACGTAAAAATGGCCAGAATTGGCGGATCTGTTCGGTTTCTTTAAAATCAATTTCTGCTGTTAATGTTTCTACAGTATCGCCCGCTTGTTTAATTATTTCACCTTGCGGACCTGCAATAAAACTATGTCCCCAGAATTGCGTGCCTTCCAGCAAACCATTCGGATCTTTTTCATAGCCTACACGATTAATCACCAATACCGGTAAGGCATTAGCAATGGCATGTGAACGTTGTATCGTTTGCCAAGCATCTCTGTCTTTTACAAAACCACTTTTTGAATCTTTATGATAACCAATCGCCGTAGGATATATTAAAATATCAGCACCTTTTAAAGCCATAATTCTCGCAGCTTCTGGATACCACTGATCCCAGCACACTAATACGCCTAGTTTACCTATAGAAGTTTGAATGGGATTAAAGCCTAAATCGCCAGGGGTAAAATAATATTTTTCATAAAATCCGGGATCATCAGGAATATGCATTTTGCGGTACATCCCTGCAATTGAACCATCTTTTTCAAGTACAACCGCGGTATTATGATAAAGTCCAGGTGCACGTTTTTCAAAAATAGAACACACAATCACAATCTGTAATTTTTTTGCAAGCATTCCCAATGCATCGGTAGTTGGACCAGGAATAGTTTCTGCATGTTGATAATGTTCAAAATTTTCAGTAATCGGAAAGTAGGGTCCCATATGTAATTCTGGCAAGCAAACCAATTGCGCGCCTTGAGAAGCTGCCTTTTCGATTTCCGCTAAAAACAAGTTTAAGTTCTTAGTTTTATCCAAATCAATGGCTTGTTGCAATAAGGCAACGGATAGTGTTTGGGTCATTTTATTACCTATAAAGTGGCTGGAATCTGCATGCTGGCGCAGTGTAAAGCGCCATTATATTGTATTAACGCAAGGCTGGGAATAGGGATGATCTGATGGTTTGGGAACGCTGCGGTCAGCTGTTCTAGTATCCTAGCATCATTATCATCCTCATAAGTAGGCACCAAAACCGCATTATTAATAATTAAGAAATTGGCATAAGAAGCGGGTAGTCTGCGGCCATCCATATCTAATTTAGCGGCAGGTATGGGCAGTGGAATGAGTTTATAAGCCTGGCCTGCCAAATCTGTTAAGGTTTGTAGCTGCGCTTCCATGGCTTTTAAAGAGTCATAATGCGGGTCTTTGGGGTCTTCACAACTACTATAAGCCAATGTATGCGGGTCGCAAAACCTCACCAAAGTATCTATATGACCATCAGTGTCATCGCCCAATAAAAGCCCGTGTTCAATCATAATCACGCGCTCAACATTAAGACTCGCACGAATATCTTCAAGGCTTAAATCAGCATTCCGCGTTTTTGTTAACACACAAGGCGTCACCAATACAGTCCCAAGGCCATCAGTTTCAATCGCGCCGCCTTCGAGAATAAAGTCTTGTCTTGCATATTCATCAATATTTAACAGCTTGGCATCATATAATTGCCGGGTGACTTTATCATCCAAATCACCTGCATATTTGCCACCCCAGGCATTAAAGCCAAAATCCAGCCATTTAATTTTGCCATCTTGAACAAGACTAATGGGACCATAATCCCGAATCCATAAATCATTAAATTCAGCATGCAGAAAACGCAATTGATGAGCATGTTCTGTACCCATTAACTGTTCAATATACTGTTGCTTCTGCAGATTACGACACACCATAATCACATCTTGATAAGCTAAAACCGCACGCGCAAATTGGACATACAGCGGTTCAATATCCGCAAGCGTATCCACCCAAATCGTATGTTCATCGGGAAAAGTTAACAATAAGGCTTGTTGTTTATGCCATTCAGCTGGGAGTGTATATTTCATGGGCCAACGTTAAGGGATGTGAGGGAATTTGTCAATATATACATTAATGATATAATAAAATTAAATATTGCGCATCAAAGATTCGATATGATATTATTATTGAGAATTATTTACCCAAGCTGAAGAAAATAAACTTATCTTGTATATTTCACCACTTGCTGTTGCGAATATTTATTATATTATTTGTAAACTCAGTACTAAAGCAAAGGCTTTTAAATATGTGAGTAAAATTAACTTATTAGTGAATATTGCTAAGATGGACGCAAGAATAGTGGAGCAAGCGCTTGCAGCCACTCAATTTACTGATTTTGAAGACGCGCTACAATATTATACAGCGCTCGGATGTGCAGCGACTCATATGATTACGCGCAATAAAAAAGATTATAAACACTCTATTATTCCTGTTTACAACGCTAAGGAATTTTTAGGTTTGTAAAATAATCCTTTTAGTTTTGTGTGAACACATTAGTCACATTTTGCCAAAACACTTTTCCAGCAGCATTCGTCTCAACATATACTTCATAGACTTGATTGGTTACTTCAACGCCATCAAGATTATCAAAAGGGGTATTCGTGGTTGAGATTAGACCACCATAAATATAACCCACCATGGTTTTGCTATGAGGTGGTAGTTTATCTAATTGCAACACGTCACGTTGATCGTAATATTTTTCAATAGGTATAAATATTGCGGAAAGTCCTGTGTATATATGAGGATCACGTGGATTAGCATTGTATATAGGTTTTAAATTCACATATTCACGCGCATCGCCAGAATAACTTGAACTGATTAAATCTAATATATTTCCATAAGGCGTAGTGTCATCATAAATTAATTCATTTGTGTCATTCCAATATAAATTAGATAAGCCGCTAAAGGTAGCTACATAGGAAGTGCTGGTATTTCTACTGTGCATTGCTAAATGAGGGGCAGCATACTGATTTCCCTGTTGTTCAATAAAATTATCGTTAGAATTAATTTGACCATCGAACATAATGCCATTGGTCCATACGTGTGCAAAAACTTCTGGCGTAAATGGGCCTGCTAAGGCGAATAATGATTCAACACCATTCCACATAAAAGGCGCTAAGGAATAATCGCGTCTTCTCCAACCACTGCCATCACCATCATCGTGAACCACGCTTGATAACACTTTTAAATGTAATGTGTGATTGTGGAAATTAGGTTTAGCGATAAATTTATGTATGGCATTGCTATAGACTTGGCCATCGCCACAATAATCACCTTTACAATTTTGACCAAAAGCTAAATATAAAGCGTGATTAATTTTACCCAAGTGGCCGCCTGTGACTTGGAAATAATTAGGATAAAGTGGATCACTGGGATTACTTGGACAGGCCGGCGTAGTTGTTGCGCTGCAATAAGCAATATATTTTTTTAAGTGTTTTTCACCTTTTTTTACCGCATGCATCATACCAGGGACGTCAACAGCTGTTACAGTATTTAATGTGGTATAGCTTTCATCATCAGGATTGTAATAATAACCACCGACGATATACATGATATCGCCATCTTGTAAAAATTCAGGCACAGAACTCGCTAACTGTTGTTGTACTTCAGCAGGTAAATCAGTTGCTGCAATTAAAACAGATTTTAATTCATTCTCAATGGGATCGTATACATAAATATCCGTATTAAATTCATTAAAAAAATCATGAAAGCTGCCAAATGATCCACTTAACATTAACCAGTTATTGTCATGTGTTGCAACCAGCGGTTCACGAAATGCCGGTAATTTTGGTAAAAAAGTGGAAGCTCTAGCCGGTTTTAAAGTAATTTTAGGCAAGCTTTCTGTGATGAATACTTCGATTGCATAGCGGCTAATGTCGTATCCTGGTGTTGTTAATATTTTGATAGTTTCTTGCACATTTTGATGCGGCCATTTGGCATCTAAAAGTAAATCAATTTGACATGTGTCCGATGGGCTTAAAATATGACTACATGTAGAGGAATCCAATATAGACAATCCGCTTTTATGCGAAAAATGGCTAATATTGATAGGCGTTACTGACGCACTTGAAATATTGGTTACCAAAAATGAGGCCCAAGTTTTTGTAGTGGCGGCAACAGTTTCAGGAAATGGCGTGATGGGCGTAATTTCCAGCGTATTAGCTTGATTGGCTTGTGCCGTGCAGGCAAAAAACGTAGCAAGTATTAAAGCAAATTTATAATGTGGCCAGTTTTTCATGGTTTTGCATCCTTAGTTTCTTTTACTTTAGCAAGCGTATTGATTCATTGTATTGTGCAACAAGCGTATCGGCGGTTAACAAGGTAATGCCTTCAATCATTGACTGGGCAATAAGAATGCGATCAAAGGGATCTTTATGAAGCGGGGGTAAGGTATCGATTGCGGCTGCGTGGGCGCTGTTAATTGATAGTTCGAGATATCCATTGTCTAGTAAACCTCGACGTAAAGCATGAGGATCTGCACGAAAATCTTCTCGTTTTAATCCACGTTTAATAGCTACTTCCCAAATACTGGCTGGACTAAATAGGAGCTCATGTTCCGGATTATTAAGTAAAGTGTGCGCCGTATCTGATAATTGCTCAGGTTGTCCTGCTGCCCATAATAAAAGATGAGTATCTAATAGAAACTTCATGCTTCACCATCAAATAATTGTTGAATTTCTTGACTTGCCATGTGATCAAAATCATCTGGTACCAGAATTTCACCACGCATGAAACCTAATCTTTTGATTCCCTCTCCAGTAGGCGCGGTAAGCGCAATCACTTTCACCATAGGTTTACCTGCTTTTGCAATGACAAATGGCTCGCCATGAGCAGCTTTTTCTACCAATAGCGATAAATGAGTTTTAGCTTCATGAATATTAACGGTCCGCATAACACTTCCTAATGTAAACTAAGTTTAATTAGTTTAGTTCATATTTGCATTAATTACAAGCGCTTTAATCTGTGCAATCTCAGCTTCCGCATCCTTTATTTGCGCCTTAAATGCATCACTTGCGACAATATTTTTTGCTAAGCTTTGGGCAAGTTTGACACTGCCTTCAATATCACTGGGGTAATGTACGCCACCCACAATTCGATCTTGGCCTAAGGATAAACCAGTTGCTAATAATTGATCGTGTCGGTCTGGAAATATTTCCGCATATACTAATGCCAGTGTCATGCCGCGTGTGCCATGACCGCTAGGGTATGAATAACTTTCTTCAATGGGAATCGCAGGTTTGATATCTTTGTTGTCCTGATAAGGGCGTGGACGTTTATATTGTACTTTAAATGCATCAATAAAAATTCGAGCATCAGCCATTACCGTTTTCATTAAACTATATAATTTTGGATAACGCGCTTCTTCAAAACGCACACCAAGGGCTTGATTAAAATAGCTGGGCTCCAAAGTCACACTGCCCCAAGCACGTTCTATATCATAATAAGTACGAGAATTTTGCTCCCACATTAGAATCGCTAGATCTCTTGTCTTTGTTTCAGCATCAGCCGCAGGTGGCGGCAAGGTTTCAAGAGTAATATTTTGCGGGTCAATAAAAGTAGGGGTTTTAGTGATGGCAAGTGTACTTGCAAAAGCCGAAAAACTGAAAATAACGCTTAAAAATAATATCCCTAAATTACGGTGCTTCATTATAGACTCCTTAAAAAAATATTAGACGGTCATTACATCAAATAAACAATCTGTGCGCCAACAAAATCTGCTGAAGTTTCATAACTGCCAGTAAGATGCGTTGCGGGAACCGGCGTACCTGGGAACAGCGTGAGTAATAAATTTTGTTGAGAAAGTGAGCTATTGGCAAAAAAGCTATGCATATAGGCTAAATCAATGCGCATTAAATCATCCCAATTTTTGGGGGCAATACTTATGCCGATAGAGGCGTCGACGCGATCAGAATCAGGAGATTGTAATGTGCGCGTTTCATCTGTAATAGGTGATTGATCATAGGCAATACCAGCACGTAATTTAACAGTAGGGTTATATTGATAATTTGCGCCCAAAGCAAGACGCCAAGTATTTTCTAAATCTAAAGGGATATCAGATTCAATTGGAGTCCCTAACTGTGCGGAAATAACATAATCATCCCAACGTCCCCAATGGGTAAATATTAAATCTGCTAACAATTCAATTTTAGGTGTTGCTTGATGAAAGAAACTTAATGTCGCGTAATCAGGTAATAAAAAATTTGAATTGGCCGCAGCAGGTTCAAAGCTGGGTGCATTCACGGCAGTGGAGGAAGTAGTTAAATAACCGTCAGTATTTTGATCAACAGGAAAAACATAGGCTAAACCCATACGCGTGTCGTCACTCCATTCATAGAGTAAACCGACATTAGGATAAAATGCCAAACTATCGCCTGAATATTCAGTAAAAGCTTGTTCACCTTGTGGATCAGTAATTGTTCCAATAGCAAAATTCACTTCATGGGTAAAATACATAGCATTGACACCTAAACCGACCGATAATTCCTCTGTCATTTGTTTAGCTAAACTTAAATTACCATTATATGAATAGAGTTTACTTTGTATGCCATTATATTTAACGGGTGTATTGCCATAATCAGTGACAATCCAATAAGGTGCAGTGATACTCATACCGAGCACCATATCTTCAGTAATAGGTTTGGCAATATGCAGTGCGGGAATTGGTGTTGACGGAATGCCAGAAGATATTTCTTGGCCGCTAGTATTAGGAATAGGATTGCCGGCACTATCAAATGCAGAATTAATTGTTAATGTTGAGTCTGGTATAGCATAAGTAATCGCACCGACCACTTGTCCTTCTTCAATTAACATTAAACCTGCTGGATTATAAAAACTAATACTGGCATCATCGCCCGCTGAAGCCGCACCTGCAAATGCATTCCCCATAGCTGATACACTTTGTTGGTCAACGCTAAGAAAACTTGCAAAACAAGTGTGTGAAGCTAACAATAAACTCGGTAATAAAACTTTTATCGTATTATTCATTAAATCACATCCTTGTTCAGCACGTTAAAAGTAGAAATTAACTCCAGCACCTATTTGCAGGCCACTTGGATTGAAAGTAAATTCATCAGTAACCGTAATTAAAAAACCATCATTTTTACCTTGAGATCCACTAATAGTGCTATTTTCATCTTCATAAAGCGCATAAAGTGCTTGCAAAGTGAAACTGATATTTTCACCAAAAAATCTTTCAAGACCTGCGCCAAATCTTACTCCAGTTAAATAAAACTTATCATAAGCAGTACTGATGGGGAATGTAGAATCGTTATTCGCCCAGGCATTGGTTACCGTTTCAAAGTGAGTAAAAATAATCCCAGCTTTAGCAAACACTAGCCATTCATCTTCGTCAAAAAACAAGCCCTGTTTGAAGTCTGCACCAAAACTATATTGTGCTTTTGTACTTTGGGTAAAATTAATATTATTAGTATCACCGATAGATCTGCCAAAAGTATCAAGAACAGTTTGATCAGAAAAACTTGCATCATGGGGTGCTGCAAATATTTCTATAGCGCTAAGCCAATCGTCATTTTCGTCCCAGCGCAGGTAACCACCGCCCCGTACTTCAACACTATAATCCGTTACATTATTATCAACATTAAAAGAGGTGGTTGTTTTATGACTTAAATCAGAAAGCGGAATTTGATCTACATAGTTAATGTTAATATTATTATCTTGATCAAATTCCCAAATTGTCGCGGTAAAATCACCGCCGAGATAAAATCCATAATCATCTGGACCATTTGATTCGCTATTTGCAAATGCGGAGAAGGTATTGCAGGCTAAACATCCTGTTAGTAATATCACTTTTTTCATGACGCTTTCCTTAAAGAAAGACAGCGTAATATAAGTGAAACTAGGAGTCAATTTTTATTGATTTAATATTATAAAAATCCACGCTCTATCATCATTTTTTCAAGCAGATTTTCAGTCGTTAATTCACCATTGGGTTTTTCAAAGTAGAGGATGCCGTTGATGGTATAGGAGTTAGGCACGCCTAATTGACGGTTGCGCTCTTGCGCATTATGCACAGCACGATTGCCGATGCGAGTGAGTTCTTGACCAGTTTTATAGAGTTCAAGAAGTTGCTGATCATTAATGTCCATGAATATTTTCCTGCTTTAAATTTTCTAAAAATAATTGAAATAAGTTTTCATCAGCAATCGTTTGTTGTTCATTAGCACCAGAACAAATTTCATGAAATGTGCTATTAGAATTATAAAGTAAGTACCACTGATTGACGAGTTGCTTGTATCTATACCAAAAATTAAGTTTTGCTCGATAATAACGTCTTTTAACATCTTCAGTAGGTACAAAATGTCCACCCGTTAATGTGCGCTCTTGAACACGCGCAACACAGGCTTCAGGGCTTTGTAAAAATACAAACGATAAAATAATATGATAGCGAGCTTTATTTAGCTGTTGAATAACCCGCTGAAAACCTATTCCTGACAAAGTTGTTTCAATGATTAAATCATCACCACTGCTAATATGCTGGGATACTTTATCAATAAACAAACGTCCCGCTTGGATTTTAACTAGCGAAGGCGCCTTTGCATTAAGTTCATATGCAATAGCATCAGCGCCAAGATATTTAAAAGGGTGAATCTTTTGGTATTCCATGGCAAGCGTTGTTTTGCCAACGCCATTAGGGCCACAGACGATGATGGCATTTGGATTAGTTTGGGACATTTCCATATTATAACGTAATTGGGACATAAAAGCCTTTAGATAGAATTTTGCTTTAGTATTATTACCATAATAACATTAATGATGTAAATAAATCAATTATTGATCAATAAAGATTTTACATGATACTATTAAATTAACATAAGTGATCTAATGGTTATCTGTTGCTATATTGATTTCATATTTATTTGTGGCTATAATTAAATGCTAAAGATTGATTTTGATTTAAACAAATCTCAAAAGAATATTAATGAGTGTGGCTTGTCTTTTGAGATGGCTTATTATTTTGATTGGGGCGGTGCTTTATATGCGCAAGATAATAGGAGTCTATATTCTGAGGATCGTTTTGTTGCAATAGGCTATTTAGATAAGCGATTGCATGTATTATGTTTTACGCCAATTTCGCAAAGCAAACTTACGAGAAATAAAGCGTTATGAAAAAGAAACCACTAACTGATCATTTAGGACAGGTAAGAGAATTACATTTTGAAGATATTGAAGCTATGCGCCCGGCGCAGGAAGTCTTGCCACCTGAACTTGTAGAGCGATTACCAAAACGAAAACGTGGTCAACGTGGCGTGCAAAAATGTCCAACAAAAATTGCTTTAAATGTGCGCTATAGCCCAGAAGTGATAGAGTATTTTAAATCTACTGGAATAGGTTGGCAGAAACGCATGGATAATGCCTTAAAGGAGTGGATGGTAGAGCATCATCATGCAGTAAGTCAGCATAAGCTGTAGGAAACTAAAGTTTTGTAGGGTTAGATGAACCAGTTTAGATGTGCGATTTACGAGGGATTTTAATTGATTTAACACCTTGTTCAAATGCTGCTCGCATTTGTGACATTAATTCTTCTGTGTCTTTCACAAGTTGTGATTTGCTGGATTTATTGTTATGCCATTGAGGGGCTATATAGGGCAGGGTTGTAGAAGAGATTCCCGAAAAAGAAGAGTTTTTTTTTGAGCCGGGGGGAGGTGCGATTAATTCATTAATTTCAGTGTTTAAGGTATGACATTCCCTTTCCATATCATCTTTAAATTGTTTATAGCCTACTACGTCTTGTTTTAGTATGTCACGCATCTTTTCAATATCTTTTCGTTCAGATAAGAAAATATCAGTTTGATCGGAGTTGAAAAATTCATTAAGGTTATTGATTAGACTGCTCGCTTCTTTTACGACTACAGTGTTATTTTGATGGGTGATGACTAATTGTGCTAATTCAGATTTAAGTTGTTTTAATCGATTTAATTTTTCATGACTTGGATTTGTATCAGTAGTATTAGAATTTTTTAAGCGGGACAAATAAGCATGAATATTATTAAATTCATCACAATAAGTTTTAAGGGGTGCTTGCAACTCATTTATTACCAAATGCTTTTGCGAGTCAAAATAATCTGCCTCATCCTTAAATGTTTTAACATATTCTGTATAGCCTTTTAGGCAGCCGTTATTATGTTCGTGCTGAAAGTTAGCCAGCATTTTGATTTTTTCATTTAATTGAGAGATATAACTTTTATCAAGCGACTTTAGTTCGTCTTGTCTTGCGAACAATGCGTTTAAGCGGGTATTAGGATTTTTATTTTCTTTTGACATATTTTTTTATCCTTAATCACATTCTATCATATATTTTAACTTAACGTGGGTTTAGTTGGATTGCTTGGTGGTGCATTAGTCGGATTATTCTCAGGTTTCTGTTGGCTAGCTGAAGATACTTTTTGACCATTATTAAAATCAGTAGGCGTATTAAACACAAGGCTTCGTGAGGGATCAACAGGAACTTTACCGCTTGCTCTTGTAAATTTATTACTAGACAGCACAGGGGACTTTGTGTTGTCCTCAGCAGATCTTAAACCTGATGGTTGCTGTTGTTTAGGTTTTTCATTTTGGTTTACTGTTCCCGTAATAAATTGTTGAACCGCTTTTGTCGCTTCTTGCATTTCAGGAGATAGAATATTATGACTTAAATTTTGATCTTGATCTGTATCTTCCTCTTGATTGTTCAGATTAATATCATCTTTTAATGGAGTACCGTTATATGTCACATTTCTATTATTCCGTTGTTCAGATTTTTCCTCTTGGTTTACTGTTGCAATAAATTGTTGAACTGCATTCGTCGCATTTTGCATTTCAGGAGATAGAATATTGTGACTTAAATTTTGAGTTTGATCTGTATCTTCCTCTTGATTGTTCAGATTAATATCATTTTTTAATGGAGTACCGTTATATGTCACATTTATATTATTATTCTGTTGTTGCTTTGTGGTTGTAGCAGGTTGCTGTTGCTTAACAGGTTTTTGAACTTGCTGATTTACTAGTTTTTCAGCATCTACAGCTTGTCTTTCTATTCTATTAAGAAAATATTCTGCGCGTTTCGCATCAGCATCAGGTAGCTCGCTTTGTTCTTTTTCAGAAAGTGGAGTTATTTTTAAAGCTTTATATGTTTCTTCTACATACCCTTTTGCTGCATTCATATTGGATCCAGACAGTTTTTTGTCGTTAATAAGTTGCTGTATTTCTCTTAGCTCTTTTAAAGCAGATGTATACAATATTGCTTTCTGGGGTATCGATAAAAGGGGATTTGTTAATGCTGCCATTTGTGCGTTTAAAAATCCTTTACTTTTATTATATTTTTTCAAGCTGGAGCTTTCATCTTGTTGTGTTGGATATTTTATATTTAATTTATTAGTAGAAGAGGATACAGAACTTATAATTGCACCGGTTGTTTTTACTGATGGTCTTGGCACGTCGGCTTGACCATAACGTGTCATATTTTGAGTTGCTTGTGCGCCGCTTCTAAATATATTGGCAATCGAAATGAAAGGTTCTGAAATGAAATTGCCGAATTGTTTTGCTCTATTTGATAATCCATCGAGTAAACTGCCAAGGAAATTAAGTCCAGTTAAGCTTTTTCTCTCGGTTCTGATGGATTGAAATTGGTCATTATTGTATGTGGTTTTGACGCCATAAATAAAATCCTGAGCTTCAGATGAGTAATTGTTGGATAGCGCAGTTGTAGCATTATTCACAAATGTTATTTGATCATTGTCTGTTTGCTCGCTGCTTAAGAAAGCCAGCATATGTCTCGTGAGTTCTTGTTCATGTTTAAACGTTGTTTGTGGGTCTCTTGCTGTTGCTTCAGTTAGTATTTTCTTAATGTTATCTGTTGTTTCTGCAGGAGGTAAACCTAGGAGAACTCTTACATTACGGCATTGGTTTTCGTTGAAATATGTAGTATTAGGAGCAGCCATAGCCACTGCCAGTTGGATCTCTTGATTTAAATCGCCTTGTATTTCATTACGTGCATATTTGCCAATACAATTGATAACAGCTGTTTGTTTTGCATTAAGGGAAAGTTTCCCATTGTCTTTTGATAGCTCTGCTAATTGATAATTTTGTGCATAACTATTTGCAAAATCTTTTAAATTTTTTCCGCCAGCTTTAGGAAAGAGATTCTTAAGTAATGCTTGTGTTGTAGTATTTATGGGAGTTGCAGGAATTTTATTAATATCTATTCCTTCCGTAGGAATTTTGAATAAACTTTGAAAGAACTGACCTGTATTTTTTGCTAAGTTATCAAGACTTTTTACAGGAATCAAATAGCCCGCAAGAAATGGGTTGGTATTGTTATCCAATGTGTTTTTTGCTGTTGTCCAAAATTGATTAGGATTTTCATTCATATTCGCTTCGACAATGCTTCCGGATATTGCTTGTAAATTACTTGCAAAGGTTTGATCATCGGTAGCAGCATTAACAGCAGCAAGCTTATCTTGAAATATTACCAGTTCGCGTGATCGATCAGATATTTCAGTTAGAGTCTGTATTTTATCTGGTTGGTTTTTTTCTCTAAGTTTATTTTCTGCAAATTCTTGCATCTTATCAATATATCTACTTTGCGCCATGAAGGAATCAGGGTTTTCGTCATAGCTGATATAATCGCGACCAGAGGCTGTTTGTTTTTCATCAAATAGTTTTCTATCCGATTTATTTCTTTGAATGTTCACATATTCATGACTGCGTTTGACCTTATAAAGTGCGCTGATGGCTTCCCATGACGCTGGAGTAATGTCACCTGTGGGATTTTCCATCAACTTAATGCCATAGTCTTTCCAGTGGCCCCAATTGGCTAAGCTTGGTGGCAATGCACGTGGATCTATTTCATTTGCAGGAATTTCAACTGGAGGATTGCTTTCTTGGATCAGATAGTTAACACAAGATACAAGGTCCTTTTCTGTTTGAATCTCATCTCCGATATAGTGATGAGGATGTTGAGTATTAAGTTCTTTTCTCGCCCGTGCTTGATAACCATTAAAGCTATTTGTTAAATAGTCAGTAACAGGCACCAATGCTAATGCTCCCTTCCCAAATTCTTTTTTGGTTTTCACAGCGGGGGGATTGAGCATTTCTAAAAGGCTAGCTTTGATCTGTTGAAGTTCGGGTGCATTACTGGTGTTAAGGATATTGAGTAAAATTGCACAGTCTTCTGAAGCCACATCTTCTTTTGCTGAAAAGCCATTAAGTACATCTACAAAATCATGAGAAGGCTTCTCAGCCGCCTCAAGATGAGCTTTAATCTGCTCTTTTAAATTTTGTATTTGTCCTACATTCATGGCGATTACCTTTTTTCTTTAGACTTTTAAGCCTCATATATAAGTTATATACTTATTAGCTTAAGGCTACATTAAATACTTATTAAGTATATGATTTTTTAAGAAGAAAGTAAACTAATTTAGTTTGAAATGGGCATAGGAAAGTAGGTTTTTTTGCTTTTGCTATTAGGTCAAGGGTTTAACCTATTGTTTGGCGTTTACCTAAAAAAACCTGGCTTTCCATATCGGCTAGCGTTTTTTTCGTGTCTGTTACAAGCTTGGGTTCGTGCATTATATTAACCGAATGCGGGGCTAAATGCAGGGTTGTAAAAGAGGTTGCAGAAGACAAAGATAGGTTTTTTTTTTCTGAGCCATGGTTTTCCTTGTTCTTAGCTGCTTGCTGACGTGCTTCTGCTGCAGCTTGTTGGATTTGTTCTTGTATTTGACTTTTAAGTTCTTTTGCTTGAGATTCTAAAATAGTGCGGGTAACACCGAGTCTTTCTCTTAGACCATTGTTATCAACGCTTTCATTAGCTAATCGGATTCTCGTATCATCAATAAGCTGTCTATTATCAAAAAATTGAACTACATAGCTCAAAGCAGCTGTGTTTGCTTGGAGCAGAACATCAACATAACAGTGACTTGGGGATGATGAGGGGATACTGTCTTTTAATTCTTCTAAATCTTCTGTTATTTTTTCTAGTTTGTTTTTGTAATCATTTAGATTGCTTATATTTTCATTCGGTGTATCTTTGTTGATAAAAAATGCATCAGTCTCTGGCATATTTTTAAAACAATGGTTTATTTTTGTTATAGTATCCAGATAGTTATTAAAGATTGGGCCGAGTGTAGGTGATTTTTCTAGTGCATTTCCAAAACCTTGTGCTTCATTCATGACCTCATCTTTATCTTGCTTATTATCAGCTGTTAAAAGCGTTTTTAGTTGTTTTGCAACTTCTGCAGGTTCATTAAAGCCTGTGAGAACAGGGTCCGCGCTGACAATTTCGTTCAGGTGATCGTCGATTATTTGTTTAAGCTCATCAATTCCATGAGGATTAATGCTGGCTATTTTATTCAATTGAGCGTTGATTAATTGTTTAATCTTTTCAATTTCATTAGAATTAATGGTGAGCATTTCATTTAATTGATCGTTGATTAATTGTTTAAGCTTTCCAATTTCATTAAATTTAATGTTGGCCATTTCATTTGCTTGATAATTGATCAAATGATTTCTAAGCTTTTTTATTTCTTTGGGTTCAACATCGGCAATTTTATTTAATTCTTCGTCGATTAAAATTCCAAGCTTTTTAGTCTCTTCAGCAATTAGTTTTTTATTACCTTCAACATCACTGGGGTTAATGTTGCTGACTATTTTATTCAATTGAGCGTTGATTAATTGTTTAAGCTTTTCAATTTCATTGGAATTAATGTTGACTTCATTCAATTGTTCGTTGATTAATTTTTTACGCTTTTCAATTTCATTGGGATCAATGTCGATTATTTCATTTAATTGATGATTAATTAAATTTCTAAGATTTTTGATTTGTTTGGGTTCAACGCCGACAATTTTATTCAATTGATGAGCGATTAAATTTTGATTCTTTTGAGTCTCTTCAGCAATTATCTCACTACCTTCATCTAGCTTCTGTTGTGCTTGATTAATTTTATGCAAGCCTGTTTGCTTGTAATCAACTTGTGATTGAAGATTAGTGATATGGTGATCGTAATGGGCAATTCCGGTAGTTGTACTTGATTGTCCTTGGGAGGAGGTAATCGCGTCTAACATTTTCTTTACTCCAGTTTTACTACTTTGTTATTCTATCGGTCGCTGTTGCTAAATATTAAATTTTTTAATCATATTTAAATATTAATTCTTTTCCTCACTACCATTAGTTAGCTTCATTCCTTTTGGTTTAAAGTTATCACTCGAAGTTGTTGAGTTGCCTGATGTATTAACAGCACCAGCAACTTTATCAGCTTCTTTAAGAAGGTCTGCAGCCTGATTATTTTTAGCATCTGAACTTTGGTTAGGCTTATCTTTCTCATCAACTACTGAAGCAGTTTGAGGTTTTGGAAAGATAGTGGAAGTCACCATAGGTGGATGTCTAAACAATTTTTCTAAACCAAAATCGTCATCATTTTCATCTAACAAAGGTTGTTGTCCGGTTGCTGCATTTGTACCTTGATTATTATGAGCATTAGTAACTGGTTTATGCAGTGATACGTTTGTCGCTGTATGGAATGAGTTAACACTACTACTAGTTACGCTTTCTGATGTTATAGATGAGCTAGATTGTTGTTGCTGTTCAATGACAGGGGTTGTTTGTCTTACTTGGGCATTTGTTTTGTTTCCTTGGATGTCATCCCACATGCTTTGGATAGATGTCAGTTGCATCTGTGGGGTTCCAAAATCTGCGCTCATTGTAGCTTTTAGCATGGTGATCTGGCTGATTTTTGAACTCAAGGCATTTTCGTCAGTTATATTTTGTTTTGCGAGAATAGCCTTAGCAGCACTCGCTGGGTCGCTTAGATTAATTTCGTTATTAATTGTAGCCTTTAGTGTTTGTAACTGTGACGCTGCATCTATTGTTAGTGGAGCTTGGCTTACGGTACTGGGTTGTGGCTGCTCTTCTTGCTGCACAGTAGATTGTTGTGTTTGTAAATAAGCTGCACGCGCTTTTTCAATAGCGCCAATAACTTTGCCTTTTTCAAATGCTTGAGTGAGTTCCGAATGAACAGTATAAATTTCTTCAAGCTGCGCTGGAAGTGATTGCAATGCTTGCGAATAGTCTTCTTCACTTAAAGTGGCTATTTCGTTAATAATAGCAGTACTTAAATTGTTATAAGCCTTGTCTAAAGAAACAGAAGGAGTTTGCCTTTGTAAATCAAATTTTAAAACTTGGTCTTTAGAGATAATGGTGGCTAATGCAGAAAATAAAGTTTGAAAATCATGTGTATCAGTTTTTAATTTAGACACGAGCATTTTAATTAAGCCATTTGAATCTTTAAAGTTATTAGTTAATGATTCAACTAATTCCGAACGCTTTTTATCTAATGAGGTGTTGAAGTTAAATCGTTCGTTGAGAATGACAGATTCAAATGCATTGGCATTTGAATTAATTCCATTTAATATTTCTATTGCTTTGTTAGGCGAAGTTGATTCACGGCACATTACTGTAATATATGCTGCAGCTAAATTCTCATCCATTACTCCTGGCTGTTTAGCATGCTCAAGGGTGTATAACTGTCCTAAATGTTGCTCTATATGGTGAGTGATTGCTAATTTATCAGTATCAAGTTTTAAATCTGCAAGCTTATCAGAAATTGCACGGTTCAGCTGTATTAGTGTGACAGTTGGATTATTGATAGCTTCTTCTTTTTGTTGAAACAATTTAATTAGTTCATTAATCTTCGGTGAGTTTTCAATAGGGGCACTGGATATTTGCGCTGATTTTGTTCCTGTTGTGCTTAAACTGTTTTTGTAATTTGTTAGCGCCAAGCCAGCCTGTGTATCTGTTCCCACAGTAGAGAGAATAGTATTTACTGAATAAGGAGGTTTAACAGGATTAAAATAATTTTTAGCACTGGTCAATAGGTATCCAATCCATGAAGATGGACCAACCATTGCAATGGCTATATCCCAATTAGTTGGTGTGGGGATGGATACTCTAGAGTAATATTTAGAGACATTTTCTTTGTATTGTTCCCCTAAATTGCTGATTTGCCCAGCGATTCTTATTTGTTCTGTTATAAGAGCTTCATGTTTAGAGGGATTTCCCGTTATGATTTCTTCTAAGTTTTGTTGCAATTCTTGTTGCAATTTTGAATATTGTTGCAGCACTGTTAAATTATTAGTAAAAGTTTCAAGCTGGAGATGGGTAACGCCAACGGTTGAATCCTTTAGATAAGGAATTTCATTTAGCAAATATTGTGTTCTATTCCCAACATTTTCTGCAGTCAAAGCCCTTCTTTCCAATTGTTTAATATTACTTTTGAATAATTCATATTCAGCCTTTACAGTGAACTCATTCATTTGGGCTTGTGTTAACGGAGTTTCACTACTAGGAATCAAAAAATAACCTGTGTTGAGTGAATCAATAAGCGCTTGGATAGTAGGTTTTAACACAACCAGATTTTTTGCTGCTAGACGTTCCAATCTTGCAATGAAAACAGAGGCTGATGTACCGCTAGAGACATAGTCAACGACGTAATCCATTAGCTCAAGCTGGAATAATGATCGAGGGTCATTATTATTGTTTTGTGCAAATGCCATTAAAGCAGTTTGTAGCTCGTCTTCGCTTACCTTGAGTTTTGTTTGTTGCCCAGTGAATAAAGCATATAAAAGTGTTCTCGCATTGGGAGAAAGTTTATTTTTTGATAAATGCATATGAGAAAATATCTGGACATATGTTGCAGTTGCCGGAGTCTGAACCCACAAAGAATTATTCGCTGTTTTATCTTGATCTTTAAGTGCCTGCATAGCGGCAGTAGCTCTTGCTTTTTGACTGCCACGGATCACATCGGTTGTCATGTAATGTGCAGCAATATCTAATACGGGAAGTAATGCTTCCTTACTTGAATTGAGACTTTTTTGAAAAGCTAAAACATTTTTATTTGTAGATTCACTGACAGAAATAGGATTCAAAGTATTAATATAATAATTTAAGCTATCTATTCGCTGTGAGAGCGCTCTATAATCTGCAGCATATCGCGTATTTGCTTTATTGGGTAAAGCGATAACAGCGGCATTGATCTCACGTAATTCACGTAATATAAATTCACATTGTTTCAGCATATTTCTTAATTGGATTTTGCTTGCTCGATCTAATGTATTAGCAGCAAGAGCGGCATTTATCGCCCGCTTTTGTTCATTCATTACGCTTTCAATTACTTTTTCTTGGTGCGCAAACTCATAGAATGGTGCATTTTTAACTTCAGTTGCTTTTGTAGTCAGTGGAGTCTTGATAGTTTTGTCTGAAGTAAGAGCGACTAAGTGTAACAGCCTATCAAGTTTAGCTGCATCATTAGGATCATATTCCTCAGATAAGGCATCAAGGAATGTAAGCTCAGCATCAATCTTAGCGGCAGCTGCAGTTCCACCATCTTCAAGGGCTTGAGCTTTATAATCTTCTAGAGATTGTTTCAAAACAGCTCTATCTTGGATGACTAATGTTTGTAATTCTTCTGCAGCGATATGATGTGAGAATGGTGCTGGCATAGTTTTTAATCTCTAATGTTTTGGTGTAATAAAATCACTCTTACTATTACTTATATTCTACATTCCTTAAGCGAATATTAAAGGTTTGAAATACTTATTATTTCTACCTATTTATTATTATAAAGACAACAAACTTACTAGTCAAGTCAAATATATGGCAGCTTGTATATAAAGATAACACAAGACCTACTACCGGGCAAGTCGGGTTTTGCTTTGGAGTTGTTATTAAGCTTCTGTTATTTTTGAATTTTTATTTGAGTTAGTTTTTTTAAGGGCTTAGGTCAATAGTGGGGGTTGGAGTTGACTTTTTAGGTGTTGGGATCTTGACATGATACCGGGGCGGAATTGACTTGGGTTTTGGTGGTAGGTCGAGATGGGTTATTTATGAACATAAATTTATTCCCGATGAAGACTGAATCAATAATGATCTTTAAAAGGTTATATATAATATATAATGAGTTGATTTATGGATCTAAAAAGATTTACAATATAAAAGTGTAAATATTTACTTGATCATTCGAATCATTTTTGGTACATTATATGAATATAACCCCCATCTTTTTTTATCGGACTGCAACCGGGAATGAACCGGTAAGAGAGTGGCTAAAAGGATTGGATGTGTCTGATCGCAAAATATTAGGGAGTGATCTACAGACAATTCAGATCGGTTGGGCTACGGGCTATATTGTTTTGCTTCATGGATTTATTAAGAAAACCCAGCAAACGCCTAATACAGAAAAAGCATTGGCTAAAAAGCGGCAAAAAAATTTATTTAAGGGGAGAAAATCATGAATCAACATATCGGTAATAGTTTAAATGATTTTTTAGCAGAAGAAGGTATGCTAGAAGAAAGTGAACTGGTTGCAGTCAAACGTGTACTTGCTCAGCAAATTGAAAAAGCCATGAAGGATAAGCATTTAAATAAAACACAGATGGCGCAAGAAATGGGTACTTCTCGTGCGGCACTTAATCGTTTGCTTGATCCATTTAATACTTCTATCACTTTACATACTTTAGAGCGTGCGGCTCATGCGGTGGGTAAGCGAATTCATTTGGCTATTATGAATTATGCGCCTTATCAATCTGTTGTTGAACGTTGAGTTATATTAACACTCCAAAACAGGATATTTGAAATGAATACATTAGAATTTACGCAAAGTAGTGGCAATATTTATGAAGATCTAGGTTTTAGAGATGCCCATGAACGTCTTGCAAAAGCCAAGTTAGCCATGTGTATTAATGAGATTATTGAAGAGCGTGGTTTAAAGCAGATGGCTGCTGCAAAATTACTAGGTATTAATCAGCCTAAAATATCTGCACTTGCACGCGGACAGTTGAGTGGTTTTTCTATGGAGCGGCTAATTTATTTTTTAAATTTGCTGAATCTAATAAGTAATAGGGTATAAAAATGTCTCAAACACTACGCATCATCATCGCGCAACTGAATTTCCTGGTCGGAGATGTGCTGGGTAATGCCCGGAAAATGATTGTGAATATTCACAAAGCCCGTGATGAATTAAAAGGTGATGTGATTGTTTTTCCTGAGTTGGCGCTGACCGGTTATTCTCCAGAAGATTTATTATTACGTCCCGGTATGGATAAGCGTATTCGTGAGGCTTTAGTATTGCTTGCCGAAGAAAGTGTAGGAGTCGATGTGATTGTGGGACATCCTGATCATACCGAATTGGGGCGATTTAATGCGGCGAGTTTATTGCGCAATGGAAAAGTTATTAACACTTATCATAAACGTTATTTGCCGAATGCCGAAGTGTTTGATGAAAAGCGTTATTTTATTCCCGGTAGTGAAACGAAATTAATTCATATTAAAAATATCCCCATTGCTTTGATGATTTGTGAAGATATTTGGCAGCCACAAATGGGCTTGCAGGCAAAAATGATGGGCGCGCAGGGGATTATTGCATTGAATGCTTCGCCTTTTCATATTGAAAAAGTGCGACAAAGACGTGAAATTGTTACTGAACAAGCAAAGAGAAATGGCCTGCCTATTGTATACGTTAATCTTATTGGCGGGCAAGATGAATTGGTATTTGATGGTGGATCATTTGTTGTCAATGCAAAGGGCGATATTGCTTTGCAAGCGCCTTTTTTTGAAGAAAGTTTAATGGCCATTGAATTGAATCCTGATCATAAAACTGTGCCTGAATTACCGAGTATTGAATCTAGAATTTATAATGCCTTAGTATTAGGGCTGCGTGATTATATTGAAAAAAATCATTTTAAATCAGCCATCATTGGTTTATCAGGGGGTATTGATTCTGCATTAACTGCGGCCATTGCTGTCGATGCCATAGGAGCCGATCGCGTATTTGGGGTATTAATGCCATCGCGGTATACGCGCGATATCAGTAATATCGATGCGCGCGCGCAGTGTGAGTTATTAAATATAAAGTATCAAGAAATTTCTATTGAACCTGTGTTTAACGCTTTTTTAAATGTATTACATGAGCCTTTTCAAGGAAAATCCATTGATAGCACTGAAGAAAATTTACAAGCACGTTGTCGCGGGATGATTTTAATGGCTTTATCTAATAAATTTGGTCATATCGTATTAGCCACTGGTAATAAAAGTGAAATGGCAGTAGGGTATTCTACTTTATACGGTGATTTGGTCGGTGGATTTTGTGTGTTAAAAGATATTTGGAAAACGCTGGTGTATCGCTTGGCACATTATCGTAATGAAATAAGTCAGGTGATTCCTGAGAGAATATTTACCCGTGCGCCTTCTGCAGAATTGGCAGCCGATCAGTTGGACCAAGACAGTCTGCCAGATTATGCAATATTAGATCAGATCTTAAGTTTTTATATTGAGCATGATGAAGATAAGGAAAACATTATCGCCCGCGGGTTTGATCCAAGCGTGGTTTCAAAAGTCATTCAAATGGTAAACCGGAATGAATATAAGCGCCGTCAAGCACCGATTGGCATTTGTATTACTACGCGTGCTTTTGGACGCGATAGACGCTATCCGATTACTTCTGGCTATGAAAATGGCACTTAAGTCCAGGCTGTAAAAGGCCGATATGTTGTGTATGATGAATAATACACAACTACAATCTGCGCGCGAAATCGTAATTAATGCTACTTTGGTCACCCAAGGTCCTGAAGCGATATTTTATGAATTTATTTTAGATGGCGATTTAGAAGTAAGTGAATGTGGTTACTTAGAATCCTTGTCTCAAGGCAAAGTAAAACCTATTTATGAGCCTATTAAATCATTATTTGGATCTTTATTTGAACTCAATCATGTGCGGGTTAATCCTAATTTAGACAATACTTATATTTTGTCGCAATTGTCCGCGGCGTTAACCGCTTCAGGTGTTCGCATTAAAAATGCAAAGCCTGGAGATTATATGAGTGTTTGTTTTAAACCACTCGGGGAATTAAGTGATGTAGTGCGATTTTATATCGCCCAAGATTCGCGTTTAGTATTTTTATGTCCGTCTGTGACTTTACAACGCGTGAAATAGGGTAATCTCGCCCCCTTTATGAAAGGGGGCAGCGCTTTGCGCGGGGGATTTTGCAAGCTTTAATGTGATGTAAAGATCGCAAAATCCCCCCGGCCTACGGCCGGCCCCCTTTCATAAAGGGGGCGAGAATTTAGCGTTTGTTGGTATAAGTGAAAGTGCTTTTATACTCTACTTTTTCTTGTTTTTCTGGCGCTAATGGATATTGTATTTTTACTTTATCACGTAACAACTGTTGGCGTTGCTTAACAAAATATTCAAAATCGGTTTTATCTTTACCATCATGTTGCTCATTAATATGCATTTGATTAAATTCAGTTTGTTGTTTTTGGCTGGTCATTACATTTTTTGCGGAATAGGCATGATAATGTGCTGAACCAAATAAAGCGCCGACCATTAATCCTTGGGTGTTTAAAGCATGGACAGTGTGCTGTACATTTTGTTGATGTTTAATGGCATCCGGTGAGTGATCAACCGGTGCCTGCGTAGGTTTTGCATGATCGTGTAAAGTTTTATGAAATAATTCCTGATTGGGAGTTGCAACAGGTGTTGTCACAGACGTTGCGCGGACCGGATTTGATTTCATTAAATAAGTTTGCAGCGCTTTATCACTTGGCGTTAATACTGTAAGTCCAAGCATCAAGCCATTTTTGTAAAGATTAAACCAATTTTTAAACTGCGCCGGTGCATTTTCCATCATAAATGCCAGGGATGCCGGCGATAATAAATATTGACGCTCGTTAAATAGTGCGGTTTCACCGACAAGAGCTTGTTGTTCATCTACATAATCAAAAAATTCCAGGGCTAATTCATTGGTGGCGTCTTTCTCGCCATGTAGCGGTGGTAATAATTTTAATAATTCTTGCTCGCTGAGTTTGGTCAGGCGCAGCAAATCTTGTAAAGATTCGGCGCGGTATAAATTTTCTAAAAGTTCTTCTTGTTTAGCGAGCTCATAAAGTATTTTTTCGCTTAAGGCCACAAAACTATGACTGACGCCGCCCGAACTTTCACCTTCTACAATACCTAACCACGCTTTTAAAGCTTCAGGATGTTGGGCAATCCAGGAAAAACCCTCCGCAGGCATCAGTTGTCTTGCAAGTAACTGGTGAATACTTTGCAGCGGCGGAATGCCTTTATCGGTTATTTCGCGTAATTTATAGTAATTTCCCTGAGCGTTCATGCTCCCTTCAAAAGGCAGCCAATCTTTAACATGTGCGCCTTGCTCAGTGCATAAACTGACTTGATAATGGGAAAAAATTAAGCCGATACGGCGCAAAAGTGCGCTGCTAAAAGTGACATAATGCCATATGGCTTCCTGTTCAGTAACAATAGGGCGTAATGATTCACCCACCAATAAAAATTGTTCACGCATTTTTAAAGTGGTTTTGGCTAAACGTAAATGATGATCAAGCCAGGTAATCATTGGATGTTCAAACGATTCTAATTGTTGAACAAATTCTACAAAATTATGAATTAAAGGTTCATAAAAAGTTTGATAACCTTTGCTGGATGCAGCGCAGACATCTTGAATTTCTTGAATGAGGGCAACACGTTCCGGCAGCTCCAGCAATTGGCTGGCAGTTTGCACGGCACGAATGCGTTGATCGCGTTTTGGGGAGGCCGCAATTTTTTGTTGCTGAATTATTCTGGAATATTGCATAGTGGCTACATTATAAGCCAGAGTGGTATTAGAGAGCAACTTACATTAGTTATTAAACTAGATTTTAAAAGGTAAGATCGGTAATGAATCACCAGACTCATCGTCTTCTTCTAAGGCTTCACGCGCGCGCTCAGGATCATTGAGCTCAAGTACTTTATAGCTTTTCTCAGCAAGGTCAGTGAGGCCCAAACCGTTATAGGCTCTGACCATAATGGCGAGGGCATCTACATGTTGGGGTGTTTGTGGAAAGTCTTTTAAGACCACATGTGCCCGTAAAGCTGCAGCAAGATAAGCTTTACGGCCCATATAATATTCGGCGACATTAATTTCATATTGGGCCAAATTGTTCCGTAAAGCGATTAAACGTTGCCTTGCATCGGGTGCATAACGACTATTGGGGAAACGATTTAACATTTCCATGTAATAAGTGTAAGCAGCTTGCCAATTAGAAGGATCTCGCAAGGTCAGATCTATCGGTAAAACCCTTGAAGTGGTGCTGATACTTTCATTAGATTTAATCATACCCCGCATATAATAGGCGTAATCGACATGGGGATGCCGGGGATGTAGACGAATAAAACGATCAGCTGCAGATAAAGCCGCAGGTAATTGATCAGCGCGAAAATTAGCATAAATAAGTGATAATTGTGCTTGTTCAGTGTAATCACCAAACGGATATTGATTTTCTAGACTTTGATAACCGGCAATGGCTTGCTCATATTTGTTATCCATTAAATTGTCTTCTGCTTGGACAAAAATAGCGGGCGCTGACCAATCTTGATAGGGGTCGACTTTAGCGCTAGGTGAACAGCCTTGTAAAAATGCGATTAAAGCAAAAAATATGGTAATATAAATCTTCTTCATAACGCGCAGTTTATCATGAAAGATGTTCATCTCCAAGATATCATTCCCGAAACCCTTCAAGGCATGCGCTTGGATCAAGCTTTGGCGAGCGTATTTCCAGATTATTCACGCGCGCGTATTAAAACTTGGATTATTAATCAGCAAGTGCAAGTCAATGGTAAAACGCTAACGCCTACTGATAAAGTTTGCGGGGGCGAAGAAATTATCATTAATGCGACAGTACCAGAAGCCGTAGTATGGTCGGGACAAGATCTTGCTTTAGATATAGTATATGCAGATGATGATTTAATTGTGATTAATAAACCTGCAGGTTTGGTGGTGCATCCGGCTGCAGGACATCAAGCCGGGACTTTAGTGAATGCCATATTGCATCAATTTCCTGAATGTGCGCATTTACCGCGCGGCGGAATTGTGCATCGTTTAGATAAAGATACTAGTGGTTTAATGATGGTGGCGCGCAGTTTGCCTGCACATACGGCATTAGTAAAAGCGTTTGCGAAACATGATATTGAAAGAAAATATTTAGCGGTTGTAAAAGGTGAGATGACAGGTGGTGGTAAAGTAGATGCGCCCATTGGCAGACATTCAGGAAATCGGATACGTATGGCGGTGGTTAATAATGGCAAACCTGCCGTCACTCATTATCGTATTAAACAGCGTTTGCTAGGACATACCTTGATTACTTGTCAATTAGAAACAGGGCGTACGCATCAAATTCGTGTCCATATGGCTTATATTGGTTATCCTTTAGTGGGAGATCCTTTATATGCAGGTCGTGCACGGTTTCCAAAAAATCTTACCGAAGCTGCGAGAGCTTATATTAATCATTTTAAACGCCAGGCTTTGCATTCGTGTGAATTATCTTTGACACATCCTATAACCCATGAAGCATTAACATTTACCGCGCCTATGCCAGAAGATATGCAGGGTTTGGTGAGGTTATTGAGCAAGGACGTGCCTAAAGTTTAGGTTTTTCCCCTCACCCTTTCCCTCTCCCACACTAGATCTCATAACTTCGTCGAATTATTGCAACATGGGAGAGGGGACTAATAACATAAATTTGTTTTTACTATTGAGAATTACGAGAGAGTCCCCTCTCCCACGTTGCAATGTTTCTACAAAGACCAATAAATAGTGTGGGAGAGGGAAAGGGTGAGGGGAAAAACAGTCAAGCAGACAAAACATTTAACAAAACATCAACAATAACATCTACATCTTGTTTATTAATAATTAAAGGTGGCGCAAGTCTAATTACTTTTTCTGCAGTGGTGCTTACGAGTAAACCTTGCTCTGCAAATTTCATTAATAAATGTCGGCAGGGTGCATCCATTTCAATACCGATTAATAATCCTTGGCCGCGAACGTCGATGACTTGTGGAATATCTTTTAAAGCAGTTTTAAGTTTTTGTTGTAAATAAGGTCCGACTTCATTCACATTGTCTAAAATATTTTCATGTTGTAAAACATCAATAGTTGCAAGGGCCGCACTGCAGGCAAGTGGATTGCCACCAAAAGTAGAACCATGATTGCCGATATGAAAAATATCTTTTGCTTTTCCTGCCGATAAACAAGCGCCAATTGGAAAACCATTACCTAAACTTTTCGCAAGCGCCATGACATCTGGAATAATATTAGCATGTTGAAATGCAAATAATTTTCCCGTGCGACCCATCCCGGTTTGTACTTCATCGACCATCATGAGCCATTCATGGTCATCACAAAGTTGTCTTATTTGTGCTAAATAATGCGGATCGGGCACGCGAATACCGCTTTCGCCTTGTACAGGTTCTACTAAAATCGCGACGACTTCAGGATGATGTTCAGCAATTTTGCGCAAGGCTTCAATATCATTAAAAGGTGCGCGTAAAAATCCAGTGACTAACGGTTCAAAACCCGCTTGCGCTTTGCGTGAACCACCGGCTGCAAGCGTTGCTAAAGTGCGGCCATGAAATGCATTTTCCATGACAATAATACTGGGATTTTTTACGTCGCGTTGATGACCATAAAGTCTTGCCAATTTAATTGCACATTCATTGGCTTCCGCGCCGCTATTGCAAAAAAATGCTTTATCCATTTGGGCAAGATGCGTGAGTTCTGCGGCCAGTTTTTCTACTAAAGTATTGCCCAGCATATTAGAGCAATGTATTAATTGTTCAGCTTGTTGCTTGATTGCTTTTACGATTTTAGGATGGCAATGACCGAGATTACAAACCGCAATGCCGGCAAAGGCATCTAAATATTTTTTATCATGGGTGTCATAAAGCCATTGGCCTTCACCTTTTTTAATGATAATAGGTAAGGTTTGGTAGGTTGACATTAACGCAGACATGGGCGATTTCCTTATTGCACAATCTTCTGCAATTCCCCTTGCTCAAACAAATTCTGCATAATATCGCAGCCGCCAATCAGTTCCCCAGCAACATATAACTGCGGGAAAGTAGGCCAATTGGCATATTGAGGTAGCGTTTGGCGAATATCGGAATGTTCCAAAATATTCACATGCGCAAATTCAACATCACAGGCATTTAGCATTTGCACCGCACGGCTAGAAAAGCCGCATTGCGGAAAATCGGGGGTGCCTTTCATATATAATATGATTCTATTATCGGCGATTTGTTGCTTGATAGTGTCTAGTGTATTCATTATGCTATCATAACCCAGTTCAGCAAAAAAACACAAGGAGCTAAGTCATGAGTTTTACGTTACCACCGTTACCCTATGCGCAAGATGCTTTGCAACCCCATATTTCCGCAGAAACTTTGCAGTACCATTATGGCAAACATCATCAAGCCTATGTGAATAATTTAAATACCTTAATTCCTAATACCGAATATGCCGATATGTCGCTTGAAGACATCATTGAAAAATCATCCGGCGGTATTTTCAATAATGCGGCGCAAGTCTGGAATCATACCTTTTATTGGCATTGTTTGAGTCCTAAGGGTGGTGGCGAACCTAGCGGCAAAGTGCTGGATGCGATTAACGGCGCCTTTGGATCTTTTGCCGCATTTAAAGAAGCATTTACTAAATGTTCAGTCGGTACCTTTGGTTCAGGCTGGGGATGGCTTGTTAAAAATGCTGAAGGGAAATTAGAAATTATCAGCACTTCTAATGCTGGTACACCCATGACTGAACAAAAAACAGCGCTGCTGACATGTGATGTCTGGGAACACGCTTATTATATTGATTACCGTAATGCGCGCCCTGAATATTTAGGCGCATTTTGGAATGTAGTGAACTGGGATTTTGTAGCAGAAAATTTATGATAGAAAGTAATGCGCTGGTTGAACAATTAAAAGAAATGAGCGAGCGGGCAAGCGCGCTTAAGAGGTATCTTTGACTTTGATCAAAAACTAGCGCGTTTGCAAGAAATTAAATTAGCTTTAGAAGATCCAACCATTTGGCAAGATCCAAAAATTGCTGAAACCCTCGGGCGGGAACGATCGCTATTAGAGCGCACCGTTTCAGCCCTTGCGGCCCTTTTACATGATTTAGAACAAACGCAAGAATTATTAACGCTTGCGATTGATGAGCAAGATGAAGATACTTTTGTTGAAGCACAAAATGACACCCAAAATTTATTAAAACAATTAGAAACGCTAGAATTTCAACGCATGTTTTCAGGCAGTCAAGATGCGAATAATGCCTATGTTGAAATCCATTCCGGCAGCGGTGGCACCGAAGCTCAAGATTGGGCCGAAATGTTATTGCGGATGTATTTACGTTTTTGCGAACGCCAAGGTTTTAAAACCGAATTAATGGAAGCATCAAGTGGTGAAGTCGCCGGTATCAAAAGCGCAACAATCTATGTGCAAGGCGATTATGCCTTTGGTTGGTTACGCACCGAAACCGGTGTGCACAGATTAGTACGCAAATCTCCATTTGATTCCGGCAATCGCAGACACACATCATTTGCTTCAGTATTCGTATCCCCAGAAATTTCCGATGATATTATTGTCGATATTAATCCTGCAGATTTACGCATAGATACTTATCGCGCGAGTGGCGCCGGCGGCCAACATGTTAATCGTACCGATTCTGCAGTACGGATTACTCATGAACCCACAGGCATAGTTGTACAATGTCAAAATGATCGCTCGCAACATAAAAATAAAGCCCAAGCGATGAAACAATTAAAAGCAAAATTATATGAATTCGAAGAACAAAAACGCAGAGCCACTCAACAAGCGCTAGAAGATACTAAAACTGATATCGGCTGGGGACATCAAATAAGATCTTATGTATTAGATGCTTCTCGTATTAAAGATTTACGCACCGGTGTGGAAATAGGTAATACTCAATCGGTATTAGATGGCGATTTGCTGGAATTTATTGAGGCGAGTTTGAAGGAAGGGTGTTAATGCTTGCTTTACCAGAAGAATTTGTAAAAATCAAATTTTAAATTTTTATCTAAATGGTTATTTGTTTGCGGCGATGTTGCAGCGTTCGTGTTCCATTGAGCTAATGTGCTTGCTTTGATGTGCTTTGTTTCACGTTGTGCAATTAATTCATGTCCTTCCTGAGTAAGCCAAATACAATTTTCTGCTTTAATTTGTACTTTTGGGCATTGTTTTAAAATTGCCGTGAGTAGAGCATCATTAATACTACTATTAGAGACATCTAATATATCTAAATCGGCTGGGAAAAGTTTTTTCACCTGATCAACGAGTAGCTTGTTTCTCATTAATAGCATTTGCGCATTATGTAATAATAATTCTTTATTGTTGGCCTTACTAAGATTTGGATTTAAAGTATATTCACATAGAGACCATCGTTGGACGCGCCCATTGGCTAAAATGCTAATGAGATGACCGCATGGTGCGCTTGCTAAAAATACTACGGGACTATTAACTTCAGCTAAGATCTTTTTTTGACCACTTCCTGTATCCCAAAGCATAATCAGATTATCGGTGCCAGTGACAATCCAATTATTATATAATACAGTCATTGCATTGATTGAATGGCTGGAATATTCTTTCAAAGTTTTTATCTCTTTTATTCGGTTCATATCCCACAATTTAATTGTTTCACCGGATGAACGACTAGCCAGCCAGCCATTTAACAATAGAGTGAAGGGATCTATAAAATCCGTGACCAGCTTCTCGCTTTCATTTTGGGATATATCTCGTAAATAAGTAGAGCGGTTATCGAGATAAAGGATTCGATTATTGGGCAGGGCAATAAAATTCATCGGTTCATGATTAAATGAGGCGCTTATATTTTTAATCACCTCATCGTTATTTACATCCAAGAAGTCAAAATAATTGTCTTTGCAGGCGATAACAAGCCAGCCATTCGGCCATGTAAATATAGATTCAATTGGTTTGCTGTCATATCTTAGGTTTTTTATTTTTGTGCCACTGTTAACATCCCATAATTGAATAATATTACTTGATAAAAGTATGGCAAGCCACCCATTGAGTAATTGGATAAATTGCTTAATATTAGTTGATGAATCCACAGTGATAGTTCTAATAATTTTACCATTGGTGGTATCCCACATTTGAATTATATTGTCGTATGAAGAAGTTTCATGTATCTTGGTTGCAAGCCAGCCATTTGATAAAATAATTATATCATTATTTTTAAAAGAATTTTTATTAGTCAATGAAAAGATATTCTTTGGTTGAGAAGATATTGTTTTTGCATAATGTAACTCAGGGATAGGTAAACCCTTTTCAGGGTAATGTACGGAGATATAAGCTAAGTCATCATTTATCCAAGTTGTTGGCAAATTAACAAAATTCAAGTTTATGTTTGGATATTGCTGCCATAACTTAGGTAAAATATTCAGCAGAGTTGGGCTTAAATTTTGGCAGTTATTCAAACTAATTTCTGTTATACCGCTTTTACAAAGCTCATTTAACCAATCATAGGAAAACATTTCAACGTAGGAAGTATCTATTAGTTTTGCAAAACCGGTTATCTGGTCACATTCTTGCAAAGACATCGATTTAAATTGTGCAATTTTTCTTGTCAAAATTACTAATTCATTATCTGTTAACCATGGATTACCTTTGAAGATTAATCGTTTAATGGCTGGGGAAATCCCTGCAATTAATGCTTCATGTGTTTGAAGAGTAAACTTTGCGCTTGTGTAATGTTGTTCGTTTAATTTTCCCAATACTAGCTCTTGCATCCCTTCTTCACGTGCAAACGTGTTGACATCTCCCTCTGATATTTCCTGTACTATTTTATTTAATAAATGTTCATCTGTATCAATATCTCGTAATAATTTTAAAACATCTTGTGGGGTACGTTGGGCTTGTGTAAACTCTTTATGTGTTTTTATTGCCTTACTCATATTTTGCTGAATTACCTTTCTAGTTGTAGATACTGAAACTCCACTTAAACCTCCTATAATTTGCATACGACCACGTAGTGTTTTGTTTTTATCTTCTTGGAATGCTTTTTCATAAACAGCCGCAAGCTTTGATCTGACCTTGGAAAATAATACTTGATGAGTGATTTCAGGAGTCGCTCTTAGTGTACTGCATACGGTCATTAATTTTGTACTTGGTTGTATTACGCCTTGAGTATCAAAAAATACAGGCAATACCACTTGCTCATTTTCATTAGTGCGCTCGAATAATGCTTGGTGTTCTAATTTATCTTTAAAAACTCGTTCATCTATGATTTGGTTATAATAATGGACGCAGTATAGCCAGGCCCTAATGCGGGATAACGATGCGAATCCGGGGCTGATTAAATGTGCCACTATTTTTTCATCTATGTTATGTTGCATCTGTGCCAAACAAAATACTAGATTCTTAACTGTCGGTTGGGATTTTAAAAGCCCATTTATAATTTCATTGTGTCCTAAGACATGGTCGTTATCTATGCTGGTAATTTGTTTTATTGCACCATCGCTTAAAATTAAATTTGCATCTCTCGCATCGCCTATATTGAGTAATAGACTGTTAACAAGTAGTGCACTAAAATGTGTAGGGTCTAATTGCGAGAGTTCTTGGGGATTTGGATTTTGGCTTATTAGAGTTTGTAGATTATCACCTTCTATGGTTGGACTTAATTGAACAACTATTGGAGGTTTTCCCTTGCATAATACTTTAGCAGGTTGTACGGGCACGAAACCCCATTCGCCTGTTCTAGGTAAACCTAAAAACATCCAGCGTGAAAGCGCCCATGCTGCGAAAGCTAAACCGACAGCTCCAGGATTTTCTTTTATGTGAAATGAGCCAACAATCGCAACTTTATGAAGACTATCGCGAATGGGTTGACGATTATTTAATGCTTGTACAGCATTAGTGTTTAATTTCCAGGTACCATTGAAAGGTGTTTGCAATAATACCGCATCTTCATTAAGATATCTTTCAATTTCATTTGAATTTATTTTTGTTCCAATGGTACGTAAATGTCTTTCAAAATCACCCCAGGCATCACCTAATCCTTGCTCAAATAGTGCTTCTATTGCCGCTTGATTTGTTGTGTCATAACGTAAAATTTCTTGATAAATAAGACATCTAGGCCATGCTTCGGTTGTTTCATTAACTTTCTGCCAAAGTAGCGACGTAATTTGGTTAATGCAGGTTTGTTGAGGTGTGTCTGAACAATGATAAGCTTGAATAAATGAACTTTTTGCCCAGGCTCTTTCATTGGCCAATAAAGCTAAGTCCCCCATAGCCATATGGTCGTCATAGCTTAGCAAGAAGGTATTAGGTGTGATATCGATGGCTTCATTTTTATCATCTAGGGCTGTTAATGGAGATTGCATATGACGTAGTAATTGTATGGCATGTTTAATTTGTAATGCATATAATCGCATACGCGGTGTTAAAGTTTGATTATCACTTATATTTTTTAGAGTATTTAATAATACTGCTTTTGTTCCAGTGTGGGATTGATTCGCTGCAATTAAAGCTTGTAAGATAGGATTGTTTCTTTCAATGGCTAGTAATTGGTTTAATATTTTATGTAAATAATCTTTTACAAAATTATCTTCTGCAATTGAAGGTAAAGGTTGATATAACCAGTGGATTAGATCGATACTGTTTTCTGTCAATAATACGGAAGATATATCTTGCATGATCTGCGCTTGGCGGAACATTAATTCTAATAATCTTATGCGTACTGCAAAATGCATCATCGAATGAGTAGATAATAAATGTCGTAATTTATCTACGACGTATATCGGTAAGTTGGACATATGTATAAAGGCATCAATTAATACCAATGGAGCTAATGCTTCATCACCTAATGCTGCTTTTGCTTTTTCTCTTATGGTGTTTAAATGTATTTCAAGATCAATATTTTTATCTATAGTGCTGGCTTGTATTTCACCTAACATTTTAAAAACCTTACTAAGACTTGTGGGATCCTGCTTTTGATATGCAGCAAGTTGAAGCCACATGCGCAAGCGTTCACATTCAATAATATGTTCAATTTTACCTTGCTCTATATATTTATTCTGTAATATATCTATTCGAGCTAAATTATTTTTAATAGGGTGTGTAAACCCTATGCCCCCAGTTTTGCAAAGTTCTGTAATCACCCAGTCTGTAAGTGAGTGTAATAAGACCAATTGGTCGAGAAATGCTAGTGTGCCAAAATTGCCACGAAAAATAATATTACTGAAGCTTTCATGTGCAGTAGCACGTTCCTCATGATCAGGTAATGCTGAATCACTGTGACTTCTTGCATGTTCTAATAAACGTGTTTGATAGGTGATTAAGCTGCGTGCCTCAGGATTTGTTTCTAAGGAAATGGGTGCCGTACTATTATCTTCCCAATCGAATATTCCAGTCACATCAGCTAAGTGATAAGCTATACCGATATGTTTATAACCTAAACTTTCAGGAAATATATAAGGTATTGGATCATTGGGATGAATAAAACGATAAACTTTGTTGGATAATTCCGTAGGTAAACTTCCTTCTACACGCGGTTGTCCAAATGTAAACACCGATATTTTATTTTGATGTTGCGGATATTGCTGATGAAAACGAGCAGCTGCTAATAAAGCCAGTGCCCCTCCAAAAGAATGACCTATAAAAATAAATTGATGTGTTGTAAATTTTGCATGATAAGATAAGCGATCTCCCAAGCCATTATTATAATTCCATATCGCTTCAAGGGCTGTGTTTAAGGACATTGACAAATCGCCACGAAAAAAACATAAGACAATATCTTGATTTGCAAGTATGACGCAGCGATGTCCATTATCAAAATGGTAAAAAAAAGATTCAGGACTTTTAACATTGTAACCCCATTGTGCAGCGCGCAATGTAATTAAACTTTTGTCTTCGTAAGCAAGGAGTGATAAGCGAACTGCATCAAGTGCAATGTGATAACGCTCATTCGGTGTAAGTTGTTTAAAATTTCCACTTAATGCAAACTGATCGGTCAGTGGCTCATCTTTTACCAAGACTAATTTCTGTGCTAAATAATCACCTAAATTTTCAAAAGCCAAGTCTCCTTGTTGTCTAGCATCCACAGCGGAATTTAACCCTTGCATCAATTGCGTTAATAATTCATTAACTAGCTTTTCATGTGCTGGTGAAAGTCGAACGCTCGGTAAAAATTTATCTATAATTGCTTCTGCATTAGCTTTTATATTGGCAATGATGTTTTCTTTTTTACTATTCTCTAGTTCGTTATTTAAAATGCGGGCATAATGATAAACAATGGCTTGGGTTGAAAATATTTCGGCGATATCATAACTGTTATTTAAATTGCCTAATAAAATTTTTAGACGTTGTACTTGTGCTTCTTGATATTGGCTGACCCCAATGCTGATTGCTTTGCCAATTATGCCACCGGCCGCGGGAATTAGATTGAGTGCCTCTATAAACAAACTAAATACAGGATTTTGTTTTGGGACCAGTTGTTCACTTGCAATCACACTTAACGATCCTAGAAGTGATGAAACGACTTGGTTTAAGTGATTTTTAAAATCTCGAAGTATCGCACCTTCATTGGATGTTAATTTTAAAAGAGTGTTTTCTAACAAAGATGCATAGTACCGCTTATCTCTTGGCATGTTTACCTCAGCATACATTTATATAGGGTTAATTGTTTACAAGATGATCTTAAGCAAGTTTTATCAATCTCATATTGATAATTAGCACAGTGTGCAGTTGATTTACATTCATGGTATGCAAGGCAGATATGGACACATTCTTCTTTGAATGGATAACTAAAATATTCAATAAATGATTGATGTAACATGCAAACCTTTTAATACTACTTAGGTCTGGTTACAAGCTAACAAAATATACTGTAGGTAATCAACCTACTTTGGGTGTGTAGCTTTCTATATTATGGATCCCCGCTTTCGCGGGGATGACTATGGTGAGAATTTTGCTTAAGCTTTATTGCTTATATATTTGTCATTGAGTGGAAGCATTTCAATATTTTTACTGCTTTTATCTATGCCTATTTTATAAGTGGGTAAATAGGTACGATTAGATTTTTTGTCATAAGTATCATTAATATTTCTATAAAAATTATCAGTCTTTTCCAGACTTTTATCTGATAAAACATCTTTAGTCATTTGTGACGTGAGTTTACCTGCTTGCCTTAATTGATAACGATCTATACAGTTCCAGATCAATCCTATAAGAATAATAGTTGCAAGTATCGGAGGGAAAGCGCCGCCCGCCAATGAAAGGGTAGATAGGAAAACAGCGGTCATGGTTACACCACAACCAAACCAAGCTGTTTTTGATTTGTTTTGATAGAGTGCTTCAATTTTTAAAATTGCCAAAGCTTGAGTCTTAGTTAAGTCACAGGTCAATATATGAGAATATTGACCATCAAGGCGTGCTTTTCTGATTGCGTCTATTCTTTGAATGATGTTCTGATTATTTGGTATCTGATGTAAGAATTTTTCCCTATGTAGGATTGCTTGTAGGATTGCATCAGCTTGTTTCACAGTTAAATTACGGGTTAAGATAGTAGAATGATCTTCATTTGGATGAATAGATCTAATGGCGTCAATTTTTGATATAGTGTCAGCAGTTGCTATTTGATGTAAACTTTTTGCCTTATCGGTATTATTCGGTGCGGCCTTCTTTAAAGCTTCAATTAAGTCGCTAGGTTCATTTAATGTTTCGATTAATTTTTCAGCATCTTTTTCTTTTCTGTAGGCAACATAAGAGCAAAGAAACATACAGAGAGCAAAACCTGCTGCAGCCAAGGAAAGACCTGTAAATGTCCCGACCTCTGTTGCAAACTCTATTTCCGTTTCATACATCCAATGTCCGACACCTGTAACTGCAAGCAATTGTATGCCATTCAATGCATTAATTTTTGCCCAGCCCTTATCACCATTTTGATAATCAGTCGCAGCATCAACAAGTACTGCGATACCATCGATGACATTCCATGCAAAAAATAACCAGTTAGCAAAAGTAAGACCTGCGTCAATACCACTGATGCCATCAAATATTTCAAGGCGCATGGTTTCTTTTTTGCATTTAACAGTTACATAATAAAATGCACTACCGACTGAACCAGCGATGTATGCAATTAACATTGCGAGTCCCATTGCATCATTTAATCGATCAAGAGACGAGGTATCATTGGCTGCTTTGGCGTTTTCATATTGTGAAATCAGCGTATCTTGCTTTTCTTTTAGTGCACGCTGAACATTTAAAAGATGATTATCATCATTATCATAAGAGATTTTAAGTACGGAAAGCTGTGCTTCTAAAAGTTGACGTGTTCTTATAACATTGGCAAGTGTTATTTCTTCGTTTACTTGCTGTTGTTGTAGCTGAACATTTGTTTGTGATGTGATAATAGTAGTATTTTTCTGTGCTTGTACTTTTAAGTATTCTTGATAATCTAAATAAAAGAGGTAAAACTCCCACCAGCTTGTTTGCGCACTGGTAGGATTAGATATATTCACATTAATGGGTGGAATTGGAGCAACTATTGGAGCATCTGGTATACTCCATAATTTTTTAAATTCTTTATTATCGAGAAGCTTTTGTGTGCATTCGTTAATGAGTATGGAAACATTAGACGTCGTATTATTTCTTATATAAATATGAGCTCTGTGAGCGTCAAGTAGTAGAATTAGTGCATAGGTAGCTGATGCTAATTTTCTTTTTTCATCAATTGTAAGATCATCTGACAACATCCCGTCAAAGTCGGCACGTATCACCACATCGGGATCAGTTTTATTTAATTTGGGTTCAAGTAAACTTATTAATTTGCTTAGCATGTCTTAATTACCTTAAATTTCAATTGATAGAATTTACCAAGTCAGCACTTCTAAACAAGCAGTGAATGATTTATTACTTACTTGTTTATATAGTAATTTACCAAATAATTCTTAAGTGTATATTAAGAAAGCATACTTTATTAAACAAAATTAATGATCTGAAAATACTTGATTTCTATCATAAATGATTTAAGATAGTGATCATTTAAGAATGTATATAGGTATGTGTACGTACGTTTACATGTAGATGTACCTATGATAATCTATGATGAAGCGGTTTCAATTTCTTGGGAGCTTATTATGCATACATTATCTATTACCACATTGCGACAGAATTTATTCAAAATTGTTGATGAAATCATTAGTACAGGACAACCCGTGATGATTGAACGTAAGGGAAATAAAGTGTTATTGAGCTTGGAACAACAGGGCTCTAAGTTATCAAATTTAAGAGCCCATGATTGTATTGTGGGCGATCCTAATGAGATTGTAGACATGGAGATGACAGAATGGAACGAACCCGACAAGCTATAGCTTATTTAGATACGCATGTAGTTGTTTGGCTGTATGCAGGAGAAATAACGCGGTTAGGCACTAAAGCCAAACAAGCTATTGAGCAACATGATCTTTATTTTTCTCCATTGGTTGAATTGGAGTTAAAGTATCTTCATGAAGTAAATAAATTGACAGTCAACGCCAACGACATTTTAAAAGAACTTGCAGGTACTATCGGTTTGAAAATTCGACATAATTCCTTTAGTTTAGTGACAAATTATGCTTTAAAAATGTCTTGGACTAGAGATTTATTTGATAGGTTGATTACGGCAGAGGCAGCTATTCATAATGATTTACTCATTACCAGTGATAGAAGAATTTTGCAGCATTATGAATATGCAGTGTGGTAAGGGGCTAATTCCCATTTGGGAAAGACACTTGAATTTTTAAACCTGAATGTTGGTTGGGTTTTGATACCTTAATGGTTGCGCTGTGTAATTCTACTATTTGTTGTACTATTGATAAGCCTAATCCTGAACCTTGGGCTTTGTTGCCTAGTTCTCTATAAAATCTATCAAAAATGCGATCGTATAATTCTGGGGCTACACCTGGGCCTGTGTCTTCTATGCAGAATATGGTTTGTTTTGCTTCAACATGTGTACTGATATTTACCTTGCCTTGTTCTGGCGTATAGCGAATGGCATTGTCGATTAAATTGCGCATTAATACTTGAATTAATGTGGCATTGCCCTGAGTGATAGCCGGAGTATTGCTGGCATCGAATGATAATGTAATGTGTTTATGTACAGCATCGCTTGCGAGTTCTGAAATAATTTCGATGGCTAATTTAGATAAATCTATTGTTTGTACTTCTTTTAAAGGTTCATCTGGACGCAGATTACTTAGGGTTAATAATTGCGTGACTACGCGCGCGCAGCGATCGACACATTGATTAATTTTATTTAAGGCGATTTGATATTCGGCTTTATCATGGGCATTGGTTGCGACTTGTGCTTGGGTTTTAAGGGCGGCAAGTGGCGTGCGTAATTCATGGGCGGCATCGGCGGTGAAACGTTTTTCACGTGCGTAGCTTTCATCTAATCTGGCTAATAATAAATTGATTTCATCGATTAAAGGTTTAACTTCAACTGGCACCTCAATGGTATTAATCGGTTGTAAATGTTCTAGGGCGCGATTTTTTACTTCAGTAACTGTACGTTTTAAGGGTTTGAAGGCTGCGCGGATGCTGAAAAATATAATAAAAATGGTGAGAGGATAAATCAATAAATCCGGCAAAATATTGCCTAAGGCCAGATGTTGTACCAAGTTTGAGCGCACATCGTTTCTTTGAGCGACTTGAAAACGTAGGTGATGTTCTTTATCAATTAATGTGTATACGCGCCAGGTATATTTACCCATTTGCGAGTTGGTAAAACCCTCGCTATCTTTTGCCAGCGGAAAGGATGGGGCGCTTTCAGTTTTTGCGAGTAATTCGCCATCTTCTGACCAAATTTGAAATACACGACGAGTGTCATAATGGTGTAAATCGTCGCCGTAAATAATATTCCATAATTTAGGGGGTAAATAAGTTTGGGTTGGAGAAAATATTTCGTCTAAATTGCCGATGTGATGGGCAATCGAATGTTCGACAGTATGACGAATCACATGCGCCGCTTCAATTAATTGCGCATCAAAAATACTATTAATTTTTTTGGTGACATCATAATAAGTATAAATCGCCGCTCCTGTTAATACACAGGTAATGGTCGATAATAAGCTGACCAATAAAAAGCGGCGAATGGAGGGCATTATACTATCCGATCAATCATGTATCCTACACCACGGATGGTTTGAATTAAGTCTTCGCCCAATTTTTTACGCAAATTATGGACATGTACTTCAACTGCATTACTGTCAATTTCTGTATCCCAACCGTATAAAGATTGTGATAATTGCTCGCGCGATAATACGCGGCCGGCATTTTCCAATAATTTATACAATAAGGTAAATTCACGTGGCGAAATATTAATACGTTTACTGTCCAAGAACACAGAATGTGAAGCGGGATCAAGCGTGATCTTGCCATAATGAATTAATGGTTCAGCACGTCCTGCTGCACGGCGTTGTAGTGCGCGTAGACGGGCATAGAGTTCTTTTAAATCAAAGGGTTTGGCGACATAATCGTCTGCACCGGCATCAAGGCCTAAGACTTTATCATCCAAACTTTCACGAGCGGTTAATATAATCACAGGGGTGGCTACACCTTTCATACGGATACTTTTTAAGACTTCTAAACCAGAGCGTTTGGGTAGGCCTAAATCTAGGATGACGGCATCGAAAGTTTCGGTTAAAAGGGCTAATTCAGCGACATGGCCGTCTTTCAACCAGTCAACTGTATATCCTTGTTGAGTCATGCCATTTTTAATGCCATCACCTAGTAATTCGTCGTCTTCAACTAATAAGATTCTCATAATCAATGTGCTCTCTATGTGATTGTTTATAATATAATTTACTTTGTCAATGGTCAATCTCTCAAAGTAACTTGAGACATCAGCCTAAGTTACTGGGTTAACCTTAGCAGGAATCATAAGAAATTGCAAAGACTTTCTTAAGAATAATTAAAAAGCTTGTGTTAAGTTAGGTTGATGATATAATGTAGGTCTTTATTAAATAAGGAGCATAATATGCCGCAAAAAGTAATGGTAAGAAAACAAGATGTAGATGCTTGCAAATGTAAATTAATGGCTTGTATCTGTATGGGATCAGGTTGTGGATTGTGTATTGGTGCAGCAGTTTTATCAGAACCCTGCCCATTAGCATTACTGGGAACCATTTTGTTCGTAGTGGGCGCATGTCAAAAAGTAGAAGAGACTAATGAGTTTATTGAGGTCACCACATTTACGCCAGAAGAATGGGCATCCTGTAAAGATAGTGTGACACGTGCATGTTTCTTAGGAGGAGGCTTGGGACTTTGTATTACGGGCGCTTTTGTAGAATCTTGCGCAGGTCCTCTCGCAGTATTTGGGACTGCTTTATGTTGCGCTGCACTTTGTTTAGAAAACAAGAAGAAGCCTGAAGTTAATAATACTATTGATAGTCAACATTCAATTAATTCTGGGAGGATGAGATCTAGCTATAATACTTTTGACCCTCAACCTCCTATGATGAGATAAAGAAATGGGGTCAGGCTTGACATTTGATTATTTTGTTTCAAAATGTCAAATGTCAAGCCTGACCCCATAGCCGATTAATCATCCCAGGATAATGATCCACCGGTTTGATATTCAGTGACTCTCGTTTCGAAGAAATTTTTCTCTTTTTTCAAATCAATCATTTCACTCATCCATGGGAATGGATTGGTGGCGCCTTTGTATTGTTCGGGTAAACCGATTTGTAGTAGGCGACGGTTGGCGATGAATTCTAGATATTCTCTGAACATATTGGCATTCAGCCCTAAAATACCGCGGGGCATGGTATCTATCGCATATTGATATTCTAATTCTACGCCTTGTTTCACAATATCAATCGCTTCTTGTTGGAATTCAGGTGTCCATACATGTGGATTTTCAATTTTGATTTGATTAATGACATCAATACCAAAATTTAAATGCATGGATTCATCACGCAGAATATATTGGAATTGTTCACTCGTGCCGATCATTTTATTACGACGGCCCATGGAGAGTACTTGCACAAATCCTACATAGAAAAATATCCCTTCAAATACCACATAAAACGCAATTAAATCACGTAATAAACGTTGATCATTTTCAGGTGTACCGGTATGGAAATTAGGGTCTGCCAAACTTTCTGTATAAGGCATGGCCCAAGCGGCTTTTGCAGCAACTGATGGTACTTCACGGTACATATTAAATGCACGCGCTTGATCGATACCCAAACTTTCAATGACATATTGATAAGCATGCGTATGAACGGCTTCTTCAAATGCTTGACGCAATAAATATTGGCGGCATTCTGGATTGGTAATATGACGATATACCGCTAGCACTAAATTATTAGCAACTAATGAATCTGCAGTGGAAAAAAAGCCAAGATTACGTTCAATAATAGTGCGTTCATCTTCAGATAAACCATCCGGTGTTTTCCATAAGACCACATCAGCGGCCATATTGATTTCTTGAGGCATCCAGTGATTGGCGCAACCATCATTATATTTGCCCCAAGCCCAATCGTATTTAATTGGTTCTAATTGATTAACATCCGCGCGACAATTGATCATGCGTTTTTCATCAACTTGAATCGGCGCTGCAAACATTTGCGGCGCTTCTAGGCCTATTACAGCTTTTGGTGCAGAGGCAGTTATGGTAGCGAGTTGTTCAGACATTTTATTATTCCTTTAATTTATATTATTGACATGCTTCACAATCTGGATCAGTAATTAAGCATGCTTTAGGCTCAGTTTGTGTACTTTGCACTGCATTCAAAACACCTAGAGCAACGGTAGATTTTTCACTATCGGTTGCGCCCAAACTGCGTAAATAATACGTGGTTTTAAGACCTAAACGCCATGCTAATTTATAAAGCTCATCCATTTTTTTACCAGAAGGTTGACCCATGTATAGATTAAGTGATTGTGCTTGATCGATCCATTTTTGTCTGCGAGAAGCGGCTTTAATGAGCCATGTGGCATCAATTTCAAAAGCGGTTGCATACAATTGTTTTAATTCATTCGGAATTCTGTCAATTTTTTGAATACTACCGTTAAAATATTTCAAATCATTGACCATCACATCATCCCATAAATTGCAGGCTTTTAAATCGCGCACTAAATAAGGATTGATCACCGTAAATTCACCGGATAAATTCGATTTTACAAATAAATTTTGGAAGGTAGGTTCGATAGATTGTGCCACACCGCAAATATTAGAAATCGTCGCAGTCGGTGCAATCGCCATCGTATTAGAATTACGCATACCCACTTTTTTCACACGTTGGCGCAATGTATTCCAATCCATGGTTGAGCGTGTATCTTGATCTAAAAATTCACCGCGAGATTGTTTTAAAATTTGAATTGAATCGATAGGGAGTATACCTTTGCTCCATAAAGATCCTTCAAAAGTTTCGTACGCGCCACGTTCAGCAGCTAAATCAACGGATGCGTCAATCGCATAATAACTAATCGCTTCCATCGTCGTATCAGCAAATTGTACGGCTTCTTCAGAAGTATAAGCTACGCGTAATTGATGCAAAGCATCTTGGAAACCCATAGTGCCTAAACCCACTGGACGATGACGTAAGTTAGAACGACGCGCTTGTGGTACAGAATAAAAGTTAATGTCGATTACATTATCCAACATGCGCATGGCAGTACGTACAGTTTTTTGTAATTTAACATGATCTAATTTGCCATCATCGGTTAAATGTTGGACCAAATTCACGCTACCTAAATTACAGACGGCAATTTCATCCGCAGAAGTATTCAGGGTAATTTCTGTACATAAATTAGAACTGTGAACCACGCCCACATGTTGTTGTGGCGAGCGTAAGTTACAAGGATCTTTAAATGTGATCCATGGATGTCCTGTTTCAAATAACATGCCTAACATTTTACGCCACAGTTTTACCGCAGGAATTTGCTTGCTGAATATTTTACCCATTTGCGCTTGTGCTTCGTAATGCGCATAACGTTCGTCAAAAGCGCTGCCGTATAAATCATGTAAATCAGGCGCTTCATCAGGAGAAAAAAGTGTCCAAGGTTTATCTTCGAGTACGCGTTTCATGAATAAATCAGGAATCCAATTGGCAGTATTCATATCATGGGTACGACGACGTTCATCCCCAGTATTTTTTCTAAGATCAAGAAATTCTTCAATGTCCATATGCCAAGTTTCAAGGTAAGCACACACAGCACCTTTACGTTTTCCGCCTTGATTAACAGCAACTGCAGTGTCATTAGCGACTTTCAAGAAGGGTACGACACCTTGTGATTTACCATTAGTGCCTTTGATATGGGCATGCATGGCGCGCACGGGTGTCCAATCATTACCTAAACCACCAGCATATTTAGACAATAACGCATTATCACGAATCGCATTATAAATCCCGGATAAATCATCAGGAATAGTGGTTAAATAACAGCTGGATAATTGTGGGCGCAGCGTGCCGGCATTAAATAATGTGGGCGTTGAGCTCATGTAATCAAAGCTGGATAATAATTCATAAAACTCAATTGCACGTGCGTTTTTGTCTTTTTCAGCCACGGCTAAACCCATAGCGACACGCATAAAGAAGATTTGTGGCATTTCAAAACGGACGTCTTTATGATGGATAAAATAACGATCATAAAGGGTTTGTAGGCCCAAATAAGTAAATTGAAAATCACGTTCTGGTTTTAAGGCTTGTGACAATTGATATAAATCAAAGGTTCTTAATTGTGCATCAAGCAATTCAAGACTAATCCCACGTTCAATAAAATCAGGAAGGGTTTGTGCATAAAGTGTTTGCATCGTGGCAAATGATACGGTGGTATTAACGTTTAAAAATGCTAAGGCTTCTTCGTACAAATCGATCAGCAGCAAGCGTGCACAAGCGTATGAATAATTGGGTTCTTTTTCGATTAATGTACGGGCGCTCATAATGGCGGCTTTATGAACATCCGCAACGCGAACGCCATCAAATAAATTGCGTTTGGTTTCATCGATAATAAGTTGTGGTTCAACTTCAATTAAATCTTTGCACGCATCTTGAATGATGATATCCAGTTGTAAATGAGATAAAGGTACTTGTTGGCCATTAGCAAGCGTCACTTTGAGTTCAGTGGTACTTGCGAGTTCTTGTTCTTGGCTCGCGCGCAGGCGTTTACGTTCTTCACGATAAAGTACATATTCACGGGCTACTTTTTGTAGGCCTTCACGCATTAAGGTGAGTTCTACTTGATCTTGAATATCTTCAATATGAATCATGCCACCTGCGGGTAGGCGACGCTTAAATGTGTTCTGCATGGTTTGTGATAAACGTTCTACAGTTTCATGCACGCGCGTAGAAGCTGCGGCATTACCACCTTCAACGGCTAAAAATGCTTTAGTCATAGCAATGGCAATTTTATGGGCATCAAATGGGGTGATTTTGCCATTACGACGGATTACATGTAATTTGCCAGGTTCAGTTGCACCCACAGGTATTTGGGATCCAGCAGTATTTAATCTGGACTTATTTAGTACTGTATCGGTGGATGTTGCTGCTATGGACATCATGTCGCTCATAAACTACTCCTTGGTATTTTTTGAAACACAAATCAGGAAAAGCACAATATATAGGTTTTTTTTAGTCACACTACACAAGATAGCGTGTCTTGACCCCGTTGACAAGGTGATGACTCTGGGGGTTTTTTGTGGATAATCTGTGGCTTATTTTCATAAAAACGAAAATGTTTTCAGATTCCTCAGCTTGCAGTAGGTAAGTTTGTTAAATTATCTTAGGAAAAATAAATAAAAATATTTTTCTTGACACCAACCCTTTTTATGCATGCCTATGCACAGACTTATTCACAGCTGTTTATTTTATGACAGGAATAAAAAAATTAATAGCGATTTTTTTAAAAGACCTTAATATTTTCATAAGTTATTGAAAAATAATGTAAAAATTTATTAGTTTTTAGGCTTATTCGATATAACTTATTGTATTGTTTGAAAGTTTGAGAGATCTTGACAAGATATTCACAGAGTTATCCACAGGAAGAACCCGTCACTGTGAGAGCAGTGACGGGAATATACACATGATCACTCATTGGCGCTTACAGTATCACCGCATAATTGAATGGATGAATTAGGAGCACTAGTGCTGAAGGCAGCTGCGCTCCAAAGAGTGCCATTGACTTGAGCATGGCTTGTGCCCGGACATGTTGTGGTAATTGCAGGAATTGTAGGTGTCAACAGAAAAGTACTACCGGATAAAACTGAGCCATCAAGCTGTGCACCCGCATTGATTAGCACTTGTCCAGCACCCATTCCGACTCCACTATTTCCTTGCATAATCCAGAATACATTAGCGGCTGTAGAGAGTGGTGTACCTGTACTTTGATATTGGAATACTGTGTTTGAATCAATCTCTAAATTAGTTCCCGGGGTAACGAAAAAGTAATAATTTTGATTTCCAAATCCAGTTAATGTAATCGTACCTTGAACAAAGACTGTATCACCACTAGCGGGACTTAAACTATAGCAACCAGGTCCTCTACTTTCGTTGTTCAGCCCATTAATAGGCATACAACCAGTCATGCCATTTAATTGAGTATAAGCTGATGCTAAATCCGATAATGCTGCTGTGTATATAGGATCTGGGCTTATAAGTTGATTATTGTAGAATGTTCCATCAGAGATAAAAGAAAATTGGAGTGGATTAGAAGCACCACTTGAACCTATGTTACCATCGATTTGTGCTGAACCACTACCGGTATTAGCAACCACGCCAATTGTTGGCATTGGGGTACTACCGGCTAATAAAGCAAAACTTGCACCTGAACCAATGACTGAAACTTCGGCATCTATTTCAGCCGTTAATTCTGATTGCTCACGTGTTTCCACCCCTATAAATAATTGGCGGTCAATTGTTTTTTGTAATATTTGTCCAGCTCCACCACAAGCCGGTGGGGTTACTGTCATCGTGATCGTGCATGTTGCAGATCCTGTTGTATATCCTGTGATAGAACCTGACCCTATACCAGCAGTGCTAGCCTGGATACAGTTACCCGTTCCGCCCACTACAAAAGCCGTCATGAGACCCGTAGCTGTATCGGCAGTATAAGTAATGACATGAATATTATCTAAATTAATTGTATTTGCTTCGGCGTTTACAAGAGTATACACAACAGGTCTAGCACCACTACCACAAGTAACATCCATAAAATCTGTAACAGGAGAGAAGCTAATGGGAATATCGAGCACTTCTACTTCTTGCGCTTGTGCAACTCCAGTTAATAAACTTGACAAGCAACTAAGTGCAAGTAATTTATAGTTAAATTTTTTCTTTTTCATAATTAATAATCCTCAATTCTTGTTAATATTATTCCAACTACGTTAAAAAAGTATAGATGCAGCCTAAAGTAAATCAACTACATAACAAATATTTATTCAAAAATAGCCACAGAATCACCATACAAAGTAATAGCCTCTAAAGACCACAAGTGACCAATCACACTTGCAGGACTTGGGCCATTTGGTGAGGTGGTAATATTTCCGCCTGAAAGCACTGTGCCATCTAACTCAGCACCAGATTCGACTTGTATATTAGCGCCATGTCCAGTAATCCAATAAACGCGATCCTTTGTAGCACCATTTTTGTAAATAAATGTTGTTTCTGATTTTATGTGCAAATTACAAGGTGCACTTGATGATGCGGGAGAAGGGAAACAATTATTCTTGCCATCATCTACAAAGAATGCAAAAACACCATTACCTGATAAAACAATGGGACCGTCTACACTCACTTCATTAAGCCCTGAATCGCTGGTTAAGCAATAATAAGAAGCTTGTAATTCTGTAGGAGGGCTAATATCAGTATGTATACGGCAGTTTGCTTTATTCGCTATAAATTGAGTATACGCTGCAAGAAATCCATTATTGGCATTGATGACGTTTAGGTCGGTTGCTGATGTATATAATTGACCATTAGTAACGCTAAATGGCCCGGAAATGGGGGTACTGCCATCGGTATGACCAATACTGCCCACCACGTTTGAAACTGAACCTTTGTTAGCTACTTCAGCACCTAATATTGCAAAAGAATCCCCTCCACCTAATGTTGTATATTCAAAAGAAAATTTTGCAGTGGCTATTACTTGTAGTGTACTTACACCGACTTCTAAAATTCTGTCAATGACTCCGATAATTGGACCATTGGTGCAGCTCGCAGGTGTAATGATGAGATTAATATTACAGGTATTATGTGGAGGATTCCCGGACAATTTAGTATGCCCATCTAGTGGACAAGTGGTCAGACTTCCAGGCGCATCGAAAGGTTGTACAGAGACTAGAGCATCAGGAAAACTATCTTTGTTAATAATGTCCGCAGGGTAGATAAGAATAGGATTATTTTCTTCTAAATTGGTTACAGTAAATAGTGCATTGGTGGACGCGCCGCCACAATTAATATTGGCAATGTTAGAGACAAGTTTAAGCGTGACATCAGGCTCCCATGATGCGTTTGCCATTGAAGCAAAACAAAATAATAGACTGGTTAAAGTAATTTTTTTTGTGTACATGTTCATTATTTTTCCTTTAAATTGTTAAGCGGACACCGAGTAATAGTGATTGAGCGTTTACATCAAGTTCTGTATCGCTGACTTCAAAGGGGAAATCGTCAGCGCCTTGAATATTTATATCGTCAAAAGCAGTGTATAAATATTGCAGTGAAATATCTAAGTCACCTAAGACTTCATAATCTACACCCACACCAAATTCATAGGCAAAGCCGCTACTATTAGTGTCAGATAGACTAAAACCGGGTATAGGAACGCCAGGATTAGGGATCCAATCCAAATTAGTAGTATTCCAAGCAATGCCTAATCCAGCTAAACCGTAAAAAGAAAAATCACGAATGGTTAACACATCAAAGGCGACATCAAACATCAAGCGCGTGCTACTGAAATCGGAAGAATAAGTCGCATCTTTATCATCTTCGTGACCAAAACGCAGAACATCACCTTCCATATCGCTTTCACCAATAACGTAAACATTAATTTGTGGAGTGATAGTATCAAACCAAGCAATGCCAGATTCCATTTTAGATTCTTCGGCATCTTCACCCCAATATAAGGGCATGACATAACCGACACCGAATTGTCCGGTCCAAGTATCCCAGTCATTGCCATTGCTTTGAGTAAGGACATCTACTTCATCAGGTGCAACTTTGATACTACCATCATCTTGATTCAAGGTGGCAATACCTAAGAGTAATGACAATTGAAAGTCACCTTCAAGCAGATAGTCATAACTGCTGTCTTCATAGTCATCATCATCAGGACAGTTGCAACGTGCAAATGCATTATGAGACATAAGTAAGAGTGCTGTGCTGCTAATTAAAAAATGGTGCAAGCGCATAATAGTTCCTTCTAAATGTTATCCTTGAAAATAAAGCTTTGATTAGTATAGTGGATTAAATATAATGATGCTAACACATATATGGAGCAACACAAATGACAACAGGCCAAAAAATTACTTTAGTAGACGGACAATTACACGTGCCTCATCAGCCGATTATTCCGTTTATTGAAGGAGATGGCATTGGTGTGGATATTACACCGGTGATGCGCGCTGTTGTTGATGCTGCTGTGGCTAAAGCTTATGCGGGCGAGAAACAGATTCATTGGCTGGAAATTTATGCGGGCGAAAAAGCGACGCAAAAATTTGGGCAAGATAATTGGCTGCCTTCCGAAACATTGCAGGCCATGACCGATTATGTAGTTTCTATTAAAGGCCCATTGACTACTCCTGTTGGTGGTGGCATACGTTCATTAAATGTGGCGATTCGTCAGGAGTTGGATTTGTACGTATGTTTGCGTCCTGTGCGTTATTTTGAAGGGGTGCCAAGCCCTGTTAAACATCCTGAAAAAACCAATATGGTGATTTTTCGTGAGAATTCTGAAGATATTTATGCGGGGATTGAATGGGAGGCTGATTCTGCAGAAGCTAAAGAAGTGATTGAATTTTTACAAACCAAAATGAATGTGACCAAAATTCGTTTTCCAGACCATTGCGGCATTGGTATCAAACCGGTGTCCAAAGAGGGCACAACGCGTTTAGTGAAAAGCGCCATTCAATATGCCATTGACAATGATTCGCCGTCAGTTACCTTGGTGCACAAAGGTAATATTATGAAATTTACGGAAGGCGCGTTTAAAAATTGGGGTTATCAAGTCGCGCTGGATGAGTTTAACGGTGAATTATTAGACGGTGGTCCTTGGTGCACTATTAAAAATCCTAACACGGGCAAAACTATCATTATTAAAGATGTGATTGCTGATGCATTTTTACAACAAATTTTATTGCGTCCCGAAGAATACAGTGTGATTGCGACTTTGAATTTAAACGGTGATTATATTTCTGATGCACTCGCAGCTATGGTGGGTGGGATTGGTATTGCACCCGGGGCGAATATTGGTGATAAAGCAGCTGTGTTTGAAGCAACACATGGTACAGCGCCTAAATATGCAGGCCAAGATAAAGTGAATCCAGGATCATTGATTTTATCTGCAGAAATGATGTTGCGACATATGGGATGGGTTGCAGCCGCTGAGTTAATTATTGAAAGTATGCAAAAAACCATACAAGCAAAAACGGTCACTTATGATTTTGCGCGTCTTATGTCAGGTGCAAAAGAAGTTAAATGCTCCGAGTTTGGACGCGCAATGATAAGTCACATGTAGTTTTCGCCCCCTTTATGAAAGGGGGCCGCCTGTAAAGGCGGGGGGATTTTTTGATTTATGATATAAAGCGTAAGCTCGCAAAATCCCCCCGCCGAAGCGTCGGCCCCCTTTCATAAAGGGGGCAAATTAAGATTTAATTTGACTCGGCCGTTTCGGTTTCGGTTGGGCGAATATCAATTGCGTGTAAACCTTTAGGGCCTTGATGTATGTCAAACATTACACGTTGACCTGCTTTAAGGCTTTTATAACCTTCCATCACAATAGCGGAAAAGTGAGCGAATACATCTTCATTTTCATTTTCTGCCGGAGCGATAAAACCATAACCTTTGGCATTGTTAAACCACTTCACTGTGCCGATAGCCATATTTAAAGTCCCTTTTGTTGAGAAATAATACTAAACATCCCAGCCTTAATAAAAGGCTAACACTGATTATGATACACCAGATTTAACCGGAATCAAGTTTTGATTGACGGTTTTGATTGACACGGGGGGAGCTTTTGCTTTTAATAATCTTAGCTACAATTATATAAGGTAAAAAAACGGATGAGCGATTTGCAGCACGATCATGGCGGTCCAGTTCAGTTACTTGAAGAAGCAAAACCGCAACTTAAAAAGCCGGCTATGTATCAAGTTATATTGCTGAATGATGATTTTACGCCCATGGATTTTGTAGTCAACGTGTTGGAACATTTTTTTGGTTTGGGTCATGAACGTGCGACGCAAGTCATGTTTCAAATTCATAATAATGGTAAAGGCATTTGCGGCGTTTTTACTTATGATGTTGCTGAAACTAAAGTGGCATTAGTCAGTGATTATGCCAGGGCACATGAGTACCCGTTGTTATGTGATATGGAAGCGATAGATAATTAAAAAGATTTGGAGGTTGCATGTTAAGTAAAGAGCTTGAATTTACGCTCAATTTAGCGTTTAAAGAAGCGCGGAGCAAACGTCATGAATTTATGACGGTTGAACATTTATTATTATCATTATTAGATAATTCAGCAGCCGTCAGCGTTTTGCGGGCCTGTGGATCTGATATTGAACGATTACGTATTGATTTGGTTAATTTCATTGATGAAACAACACCACTCATTGATTTATCCGATACGGAACGTGAAACGCAACCGACCTTAGGTTTTCAACGCGTATTGCAGCGTGCAGTATTTCATGTGCAATCTTCAGGTAAATCAGAAGTGACCGGCGCTAATGTATTAGCCGCTATTTTTAGTGAACAAGAAAGTCAGGCTGTTTATTTTCTGAAAAAAGAAAATATTACACGTCTTGATGTGATTAATTATATTGCGCATGGTATTTCTAAATTACAATCTGAAGAAGATATTCAGCAACCGAATGAAGAAGAGGGCGGTGGTGATGAAGGGGGTGCTTTGGGTGGACAAAATATGTCGCCACTTGAGAGTTATGCCGTTAATCTTAATGCCAAAGCGCGTTTAGGTCGTATTGATCCCTTGATTGGCCGAGAAGAAGAAGTGATGCGTACGATTCAAATTTTATGCCGTCGTCGCAAAAATAATCCTTTATTAGTAGGTGAGGCGGGCGTGGGTAAAACCGCTATTGCTGAAGGTTTAGCAAAATTAATTGTTGATAAAAAAGTGCCTGATATTTTAGCGCATAGCACGGTGTATTCTTTAGATTTAGGGGCATTATTAGCGGGAACAAAATATCGTGGTGATTTTGAAAAACGCTTAAAAGCGGTGTTGCATCAACTCGCAAAAGAAAAAGGTTCGATTTTATTTATTGATGAAATTCATACCATTATTGGTGCGGGAGCCGCGAGCGGTGGCGTAATGGATGCGTCTAATTTAATCAAACCGTTGTTAGCTTCAGGTGAATTGCGTTGTATTGGTGCCACTACTTATCAAGAATTTCGTGGTATTTTTGAAAAAGACAGTGCACTTGCAAGACGTTTTCAAAAAATTGATGTGGTGGAACCCACAGTTGATCAAACTGTACTCATTCTTAAAGGTTTAAAAACTTATTTTGAAGCGCATCACTCGGTCAAATATTCTCCGCGTGCGCTACGTTCTGCAGCCGAATTAGGCGCACGTTATATTCATGATCGCTTTTTACCGGATAAGGCCATTGATATCGTCGATGAAGCAGGTGCTTATCAACGTTTATTACCGCCTTCGAAACGTAAAAAAACCATTGGTGTACGTGAGATTGAAGATATTGTCGCTAAAATTGCGCGCGTGCCGGCAAAAACAGTTTCAAGTACTGATCGCGAAATGATGGGCCATTTAGAACGTGATTTAAAAATGTTAGTGTTTGGTCAAGATAAAGCGATTGAACAATTATCAGCAACCATTAAAATGTCGCGTGCAGGTTTAGGTGATCTGCGTAAACCCGTCGGTTCATTTTTATTTGCTGGCCCAACTGGCGTTGGTAAAACTGAAGTGACAAGGCAACTTGCGAAATTATTGGGTATAGAATTAATTCGTTTAGACATGTCAGAATATATGGAACGGCATACAATATCGCGTTTAATCGGCGCACCTCCTGGTTATGTGGGTTTTGATCAAGGTGGTTTATTGACGGAACAAATTAATAAACATCCACATTGTGTATTGTTATTAGATGAAATTGAAAAAGCACATCCTGATGTATTTAATTTATTATTACAAGTGATGGATCATGGTACTTTGACGGATAATAATGGTCGTAAAAGTGATTTTCGTCATGTGATTATTGTCATGACCACCAATGCAGGTGCAGAATTAATTTCTCGTCGCTCGATGGGCTTTACTGAGCAAGTGCATGATTCAGACAGTATGCGTGAAATTGAACGGGCTTTCCCACCGGAATTTAGAAATCGTTTAGACAGCATCGTGCAGTTCCAAGCTTTGCCACAATCAGTCATTTATCAAGTCGTCGATAAGTTTTTAGTGGAATTACAAGCACAATTAGATGATAAAGGTGTGAACTTGGAAGTTGATGAAAGCGCTAGACAATATTTGGTGGAAAAAGGTTACGATCCAAAAATGGGTGCGAGGCCCATGGCTCGTTTGATTCAAACCGAAGTGAAAATGCCACTTGCACAGGAAATATTGTTCGGCCAATTAGCACAAGGTGGTTATGTGAAAATCACTTGCGGTGAAGGGCTGCTCAATTTTGCTTATACAAAAGCAGAAGTATTTGCGGATGCGGAATAAGAGATTGCCCTCACCCTTTCCCTCTCCCACACTAGTTATTGGTCTTTGTAGAAACATAGCAAAGTGGGAGAGGGGACGCTCTCGTAATTCTCAATAGTAAAAACTAATTTATGTTATTAGTCTTCAAATATCTCAATAGTAAAAACTAATTTATGTTATTAGTCCCCTCTCCCACGTTGCAATAATTCGACAAAGTTGTGCATTCTAGTGTGGGAGAGGGAAAGGGTGAGGGCAGAAACTTAAATCAATCCGGATCATCTTGCTTATTGCGAGTTTTGAGATTACCGCGAAATACGATGCGACCTTTAGTCAGATCGTAAGGCGTCATTTGCAGGACGACATCATCGCCTTTTAGAATACGGATATAATTTTTCCGCATACGGCCAGAGATATGGGCAGTAATGATATGTCCATTTTCCAATTCAACCCGAAACATGGTATTGGGCAAGCTATCAACGACTTTGCCGTCCATTTCTATATGATCTTCACGTGACATAGATTCTTCCTAAAGTTTTTTGTCAGTATACTCTAAATATTTTTCCGCATCTAGGGCAGCCATACATCCCATCCCGGCGGAAGTAACGGCTTGACGGTAAATTTGATCCGTCACATCACCGGCTGCAAATACGCCTTCGATACTGGTTTGGGTGGCATTGCCATTTAAACCACTGTTTACAATGATATAGCCGTTATTAAGGTCTAATTGATCTGTAAAAATCTGGGTATTGGGGGTATGACCAATGGCAATAAATACACCAGGGACATTTAATTCAGTTACTTGTGCGGTATTGATATTACGAATTTTAACGCCGGTGACGCCCGTATTGTCCCCTAAAACTTCTTCTAAAACACTGTGCCAGAGAATTTCCACATTGCCTGTTTTTGCTCTTTCTATAAGTTTATTGGCCATGATTTTTTCGCAGCGGAATTGATCCCTGCGATGAATAATGGTGACTTTTTTGCAAATATTGGCTAAATACAGGGCTTCTTCAACTGCGGTATTGCCGCCGCCGACAACGACCACTTCTTTATTACGGTAAAAAAAGCCATCACAAGTGGCGCACGCTGAGACACCTTTGCCCATAAAGGCTTGCTCGGAAGGTAGGCCTAAATATTTAGCAGAAGCACCGGTTGCGATAATTAAGGCATCACAAGTATATTCTGTTGTATCGCCAAATAAGCGAAAAGGGCGTTGTTGTAAATCAACGCGTTGAATATGATCATTAATAATATGGGTGTCGAAACGTTCTGCATGACGTTTCATTCTATCCATTAAATCAGGACCCTGAAGTCCTTCAACATCTCCTGGCCAATTATCGACTTCAGTCGTAGTAGTGAGTTGTCCACCAGGGATGATGCCTGCAATTAATACCGGTTCTAAACAACCGCGAGCAGCATAAACTGCTGCTGTGTAACCTGCAGGACCTGAACCTAGAATAATAAGCCGTGTATGTAAATGTTCCATATATCCTCCATGAGTTCGCATTATACAATTGAAATTCAAGCGATTCCAGAATATTTCATATATAATTACTTGATATAAGGATGTCACATGGCTCAAGCTAAACGGAAGAGTTTAACCAAACCCAATTGGTTGTTGCAAATGCACTATCGCCTACGCGAAGGTTCCGTTATTTTATTGGCGGCCGCCGCACTGTTTTTATTTTTATCTCTGTTTACTTATCATGACACCGATCCGGGTTGGTCTAGAACGGGGAGCACAGCGGATATTGCCAATTTAGGCGGATATACGGGCGCTTGGTTTTCGGATGTGTTTTTTTACCTGATTGGTTATGTTGCTTATTTATTCCCTATTATGATTGCCGCTTGGGCTTATGCAGTGTTTAAACAACGACAAACTATGGATGAGCCGCGGGCACATTTGTTATTGTTTCGTGGCATGGGTCTTTTAGGGACTTTACTCGCAGGCTGCGCACTGGCTGATTTATATTTACCGAATATTTCAACAGTATTACCTCAAGGCACAGGTGGGGTGTTAGGCCAAATGTTTGCCACTTATTTAGTACAAGCCTTTAATCCCAATGGCGCCACATTACTGTTATCAGCTATATTTTTAGCATGTGTCACTTTTGCAACGGGTTTATCTTGGTTGGGTTTAATCGATGCTTTAGGACAACGTTTATTGATTCTAGGAACACGTGCCTATCATCAACTCAAAACAGCAGTACAAAATTTAATACAACGTTACCGTGATTATCGTGCTGATAAGTGGGTACAGGAAACCGTCAAGCCTAAGATTATTGCCGAAAATCCAATTGAACCCCGTTTTAATGTTACCCCTAGTTCAGTGGTCGTGCCTAAAATGCCTATGGTGATAAATGCACCCGTTGTGATTAAAAAACAAGCAAAGCGTCCTCAGCAACAAATACCTTTGTTTGATAGTGATAGTTTATTGCCGTCTTTATCCTTATTAGATGCGCCACCCGAAGAAACCCATGAAACCTATTCGCCACAAATGTTGGAAGTATTATCAAAACAAGTGGAAGAAACTTTGGCTGACTTTGGTGTGCTTGCCAATGTTGTTGCCGTGCATCCAGGTCCTGTGATTACGCGTTTTGAATTAGAATTAGCGCCTGGCATTAAAGCGAGCAAAATTACGGGCCTTGCTCGAGATATTGCGCGATCATTATCCATGGTCAGTGTGCGTGTGGTGGAAATTATTCCGGGTAAATCAGTCGTAGGTTTAGAATTACCGAATATTCACAGACAAACCGTATCATTAAGCGATGTTTTAAGTTCGCAAGTGTATGAAAAATGTGAATCGCCTTTAAGTTTAGCCTTAGGCAAAGATATTGCGGGTCATCCGGTTGTGGTTGATTTAGCAAAAATGCCGCATTTACTGGTGGCAGGAACAACAGGTGCAGGTAAATCCGTAGGTTTAAATGCGATGTTACTGAGCATGTTATTTAAAGCCGGTCCTGAAGAAGTGCGTTTTATCATGATCGATCCGAAAATGTTAGAACTGTCTGTTTACGATGGCATTCCACATTTATTAACACCTGTTGTGACCGATATGAAAGAAGCGGCGAATGCTTTGCGTTGGTGTGTGGCCGAAATGGAAAGACGTTATCGATTAATGGCGTCATTAGGGGTACGTAATTTAACCGGTTATAATCGCAAAGTGATGGATGCGATTAAAAATAAATCACCGATTTTAGATCCACTTTGGCCGCCTGAAAATGAAATGGAAGCGCCGGAATTAGGTCATTTACCGTATATTGTCGTTGTAGTCGATGAATTTGCTGACATGATTATGGTGGTCGGTAAAAAAGTTGAAGAATTAATTGCGCGTATTGCACAAAAAGCCCGTGCTGCAGGAATTCATTTAATTTTAGCGACACAAAGACCGTCAGTAGATGTGATCACCGGCTTAATTAAAGCCAACGTGCCCGCGCGTATTGCATTCCAAGTGGCATCACGTATTGATTCCAGAACTATTTTAGATCAACAAGGTGCAGAACAATTATTAGGCCGCGGTGATATGTTGTATTTGCCAGTAGGCGCAGGATTACCCGTACGTGTGCATGGTGCTTTTTGTAGCGATCAAGAAGTTCATGCGGTTGCCAATGATTGGAAAAATCGCGGCACGCCTGAATATCAAGATGATATTTTATCCGGCCAATCTGATTCCGCGTACAATACTTTTTCTGCCGGCATCGAATTAGATGATGAAGATAATGGCAAAGATTCGTTGTATGATCAAGCGGTGCAAATCGTGATAGAAAGTCGTAAAGCTTCGATTTCATCGATACAAAGACGTTTACGTATCGGTTATAATCGTGCAGCACGTTTGGTTGAACAAATGGAAGCAGAAGGTTTAGTCTCCGCAGTGCAATCAAATGGCGGTCGAGAAGTATTAGCAAAACAAGGTTAAAAAATGTATAAAATAATTTTTGGTAGTATAGCTTTATTGTTCAGCAGTTTTGTTTATGCAGATACAGCTGTGCAAGCCCTCGATAAACAATTATCCAGCACGCAAAGTTTTGAAGCCAATTTTGTGCAATCGACGCAAAGTTCACAATTTGGCAATCAAATCACTCAAGGTGAAATGGCATTGCAACGTCCGGGAAAATTTCGCTGGCAAATTAATAAACCTGATCAACAATTGTTGATTTCTGACGGTCAAAAACTTTGGATCTATGATAAAGATTTAGAACAAGTCATTATTCAACCCGTGAATCAACGTCTGGATGAAACCCCCGCGTTATTACTTGCTGGAAAAGTAGAATCGATTCAGCAATTTTTTAATGTCACAAAATTTGATGCTAATAAACCTGGCGATTGGTATGAATTAAAATCTTTGGATAAAGAAGGACTCGTTGATAAAGTGATTTTAAATTTTGATCATAATACTATTCAAAGTATGCAAATTTATGACAATCTAGGCCAGCGCACCAATATTACTTTTTCGCAAATCAAAACCAACCCTAATTTTCCTGCCGGTTATTTCACCTTCAAGGCGCCAGCGGGTGTGGAAATCATTAGTGAATAGGCTATAATTAAGTTACCAAACATAATTATAAGCAGGAGGGTAACCATATGAAAGTTAAGCAATTAATGAATAAAAGACCAGACTATATTTCACCTGATACCAGCGTACAGATGGCCGCTGAAGAGATGCTGAAAAGAGATATAGGCTTTCTGCCCATTGGTGACAAGTTAGAAGATCGTTTGCTCGGCGCCATAACCGATAGAGATATAGCCACCCGTTGCGTCGCTAAAAAACATGACCCTGCTAAAATTTTGGTTAAAAGTATTATGACACCCAAAATAGTATACTGCTTTGAAAATGACGATATTGAAGTCGCTGCAGAAAGCATGGAACGCTTGCAAGTGCACCGCTTGGCTGTGCTTAATGATAAAAAACGCTTAGTAGGCGTGTTGTCATTAGGTGACATTGCTGCCAAAACCCATAATTCGCATTTATGTGGAACTATTTTAGAAAAGATTTGCGAGATTTCACGGAAGTAGAGGGTATTGCTAGTTGATTATGCTGATGGCCGTATTGCAGCGACAGATGTAGCAATGTCATCAGCATTGTCCTCAAAGTCATCTATAAGTGCGTCAATAAGTGGACCGTTTATCTTTTGATTGCTGTCTTCACGGCATTTTATTACAAAACTTTCTAACAATGATGATGCTGAGTACTCATAATCGCGAGCATTACCAAACACACAACCAAATGCCCAACCAATAATACCTGCTATAAAAGCTGCCCAAGCGACTCGCGTTTCAGGTTTCAGTGAAACAAGAATGTTTGCAACATTTTGTTTATAGGTTGCAGTTAATACTTTAATTTCTGTTGGATTGTTTGGATCAAGACAATTTATTATATATTCTTTAGTTACATTTTTGATAGCTATAGGGTCTGTGTTATCAATATTGGCTAACATGAATAGGCTATTCATTTTCATTTCTAAATCTTCAAAAGATGCTTTTTTATTCTTAAATATTGGATTATTCTTTGCATTTTTTATATTATCAAGAAGCTCATCGTATGACGATGATTTCATAATAGTCGATAGCGCGGTTTCTTTTTGGTTTTGCAGATCTTTTTCTTTCTGGCTTTGTAGATCTTTTTCTTTATTACTGTTGCCAGTAAAATAATCAATCACGGGTTCGGCAATCCCTGCGGTTAAATAACATAAATAATTATAACCTGTTAATAGGAGAAACTGTGTGACAGACTGTTCACTCACCTGTGCAGAATTATTATTTTCAATCGGAGCAGGGCTTGCGATCATCGTGGCAATGTCAACTTGTTGTTTCTTGAGTTTTTTCAATTCCTTATTTATATTTGTTCCATAGCTAGTGAAAATATTATTAACGGTAAAAGCAAATAAACTTTTAGAATCAAAGTTTTTCCCTTGTTCAGATTGATATATGCATATTTTTTCAACTATTACATGCAATGCTCTTTCTACAGCCATATCATTAGTTAATGCATTTTTAATTTCATTTGCAAGCGCGACATGTTTGCGGCTCAAAAAAGGGAAAAGCAGTTGATTTATGAAAAGATCGCCTTCGGCATAGTTTTTAAATTCATTAATAATTTCTTGTACAGTTAATTTAGGCAATTCTTTTTCGATGCATGTTACCCAGTGCACATTACTTTGATTACGAACAACCATGTAGGGTTCATTATTGATGACATTAATTATTGTTTTTTCATCAGCATAAATTTTAATACCAAAAATTTCACCTAATCGTATTAAATCATCACCTATGGCCCAAGTTGTTTCTTGTTGTTTATATTTAAAATAAGGATCAAAGTTTATATTTTCTATATCTGGGATGTGGGTAAAATTTCCATCTTCTAGGTCTTTTGCAGTTTTTTCGATAAAACCATCGTCAAAACCTGATTCTATTGCTTTATTTCTCTCCGAATTTAAAATTCTTAAGTGACACTGTTTAAGTGCATAGTCATTTATAAATGCACGTTCCTCTACGGTAAAGCTTGCAGTGCAATCATCTGGTTTTTCATTTTTTGAATGTTCAAAATATTTGATCCTGCCGGTTTTAGTTAACGAAACATCTTTATCCCCGTACTTACCATATGCCTTCAGTGCTGCTGTCCTTTTTGATGCATACAGAACCGATGAATCATGATATTCTTTAAAATATTTCATCGCTTCATTTATTTGAGCTTGATTTAGAGATTTATTACTAGATCTTAGCCATTGTTGGAATTTTGATTCGGTTGCAATTTCATCAGAAAAATCTACCACATTAAAAAGTTTAAACAGAATAGTACTTCGTTGTTTTTGGGTGGCTTTATGGTTGTTTAATTGTGTTTTAATATTAAGAATCGATTGCTCACGTTTTGTTCTATAATTTAATAAAAATTTTTCAACTGATTTTTCAAATTCACCACCAGGCGCTAAAATATCAGATTCTGGGTTGATATGGTGGAACTCAAGTTCTGTGATATTGGCAACCACCCGGGGTTCGCGAGTTCTTGGATTATTTTTTACGTTTATTCGATATTTTAATAACTCTGTTTTTAATGAATGAACTAATGCCTCACGTAAAAATTTATTCGCTTGTTTTAAAAATTCTCTATTTGGTAAATCATTAATTTGTGCCAAATCTACAGATTTAATATTATTAATAAATTCAAGCTTTTCGTTTTGAGTCAAAACATTGTCTGGGGTAGCCTGAATTTTATTTTGAAACTCTTCCCAAATAAGTTTTTCATTTTCTGACCCATTTATACCCGCTTTAAGAATCGGCAGAGCGCCTATAAAAAATGCATAAAAGCCACAATCCCCACCTCCGGGGTTGTTAACGATAATTCTTGATAATTCATTTTTGGGGAATGCCATATTCGTTATCTTTTCAAGAGCTTATAAATGTTGCTGAGGTATATTATATTATTTTAACAGCTTTTCGTTAAGATTTTATTAAGAAATATTGATTTTGAAATGATTCAAACGTTTATCCGTTCTGCCTAGTTGATGATTATAAATTACCCAAAATGAAGACACATTTTGCACATAACCGCGGGTTTCTTTAAAAGGGATGGTTTCTACCCAAATATCAGTGGGTAATGGAGAGTCAGGCATCCAACGATACACGCGTGATGCGCCTGCGTTATAAGCAGCGCTTGCGAGTTGTCTATTTTGATTGAATTTAGTGAGCATATCTTTTAAATAACGGGTGCCATAAGCAATATTCTTTTCAGGGATAATGAGCTGGTTTTTATTAAAGGTTTGCCCCATGCTTTTGGCCACAATTTGTGCGGTTGATGGCAGTAATTGCATTAAACCCATGGCATTGGCAGGGGATTGTGCATCGGGAATAAATGCGCTTTCTTGACGACTAATGGCATAGGCCCAGGCTAAATCAATATTATTTTTTTGTGCTTGCGCGCGCATGGTTTTTTCATAAGCAAGCGGAAAACGCACATCTAAATCGTCACGATTTTGTGCAGCAGTTGCCGTTAAAACTCCTCGGTCATACCATTCCATAGTACGCGCAAGTTTTGCTGCGGCTAGTAGTTGTTCTTCATTAAATGTTGCGATACTGGTATTCCATTCGCGTCTTGCATCTGTTGTACGTTTTAAGGCATATAATTCAATAGCGCGTTTAATGCCGGGATCATGACTAACAAAATTTTTAGTTTTGGTGTCTATCGAATAAGGTTTATTATTGAGCGGATGAGGCATATTCATTAATTCACTTGCAAGCATGCCATAATAATTTCGCTCCAGTGCAACCTTGCTTAAAATTTCATTGCCTGTTTCAGTTTGATTTTGCGCAAGCAATGCGCGCGCTTGCCAATAACGCCAAGCCGGTTGTTGTTGCAGGTCCGCTGGCATGTCAGCAATATATTTCACTACATTAGACCAATCTTGTTGTCTTAATGCATAACGCACGCGCCATTCATAGATGGGTGCATCCATTTGTGCTTTGGGTAAGGCATTAAGTGCTTCAATAGCCTTGGGATCATGCGAGGTGGCCAAGTTTATTGCTTTTGCATAATTTGCTTTCATTGCAAACCAAGCGTCAATTTGTGCTAATTGTTGGGCATTTAAAAACTTTTTTAAATAAGTCACTAATTTAGGCTGATTGGCATCCATGGCTAATTGTGCGCGCTGCCAGGCCACTTCATTATCAAAGTAAGTACTTTTTTGCCAGGCAGCAAATAAGGCATTGCATTCATCAGGTCGTGAATAAGCGGATAACCACAGTGGAGTTGCATTTTTTAAGGCAATGGTTTGTTGTGTGGTTTTATATTCTGCCCAGACGTTATAGCATTGCAGGGCGACATTATCGCTAGGTTTATAAAACTGCTGGTATAAGGCCCATTGCTGCTGTTTGGCGAGTGTTTGTAGGTAATTGGTTTGTAAGCGCTGCGCAAGGGAAGAGTCAGGATAAGTTTGGATAAAATTTTCCACATAATCACTCGGTAGACGATTATTCATCATGCGAGTGATTTCTGCATATTGTAAGTAAGGGTAGAGGACGTATTCTTCAAGACTGGGTTTTAACTTGTAATAAGTCGTTAAATTACCATTTTTAATGGCTTCTTCTGCATAGCGAAAGTTTTTGCGCAAGGTATCTAGATCTTGTGCAAACACAGGTAAACTTCCTAATATGAGTATGCACAAGAGGGATGCTTTAATTGCCCCAATCATCGTCCTCATCAGAATCCCAATCGTCTTCATCTTCATCTTCTTCCAGATCGTCGAGATCTTCAAAATCATCTTTTTCATCTGCATCTGGATCAACCCAATCTGCAGGCTCAGCAATTTTTGCTAGATTCAGGTCTTCCCAGGATTCTAACTCAACTTCTTCTTTCTCACCTTCAAGGTATTGTAATTCAATCACACCTTCTTCTTTATCGATACTGAGAATTTCAAATTCTCTATCATTGGTGCGATCATAATACCATTGTCCAATCACGGGTTTTAAAATTTCTTCTGTGTGCATAATGTCCTCTATTCATCTTGCCAACTGGTGAAACTATAGGATAGCATGGTATTAGCGTTTTTTAAATAAACGTTCAGATAATTGTTGAATCATACAAAATAAAATGGGAATACACAAAATTCCAATAATAGTCGCGGCAAGCATACCCGAAAACACTGTAATGCCAATAGATTGACGACTGATTGCCCCGGCGCCACTTGCAAATACCAGGGGTAATACGCCAAAAATAAAGGAAAACGCAGTCATGACTACTGCGCGAAAGCGCAAATGTGCTGCTTCTTTAGAGGCTGCGTACAAGTCTTTTCCTTGTTTATGCAATTGATTTGCATATTCAACGATTAAAATAGCATTTTTGCTGGCAAGCGCAATCAGTAATACTAAACCAATTTGCGCATAAATATTATTATCAATAGGGCCAAGGGCAATGCCTAAGGTTGCGCCTAACATCGCAATACCAACCGATAATAATACGGCGAGTGGCAGGCCAAAACTTTCATAATTAGCGACTAAAAATAAATAAGCGAAAATAATGGCGATGATAAATACTATACTGCCTGAAGATTGATTAGCGACTTCTTGATAAGACAGCGCTGACCATGCATATGAATATCCTTGCGGTAAAGTGTTTTGAGCCACAGTTGCCATAGCGTTAATGGCATCACCCGAACTATATCCTTTTGCTGCTTCACCATTGATAAGCGCTGCTCTGAAAAGATTATATCGAGAAATAGTTTGCGGTCCTAATATTTCTTTAATGGTGACTAACGTACCAAGGCCTACCATTTGACCTTCTTGACTGCGTACAAATAAATGTGCGATTTCATCAATATGTTGCCTAAAAGGTTCTTGCGCTTGCATAATGACTTGGAATACGCGTCCAGCATAATTAAAATCATTAATATAAAATGATCCAAATTGCGCTTGTAAAGTGTCGTAAATATCAGATAAATTCACTTTCATGATTTTGGCTTTATCGACATTAATGTCGACAAAAAATTGCGGCGTATTGGTATTGTAACTGCTAAATACGGACGTTAAGTGCGGGTTTTGATTGGCAGCGACCAGCATGGATCGTGTGACTTTGTCTAGATCTTCGGGTGTTTTCCCAACGGTATCTTGTAACCAAAAATCAAAACCATTAGTCATCCCAAGACCAGAAATGGCAGGTAGCGTAAAAGCAAAAATATTTGCAGAAGGAATAGTATTGAGCTCAGCACGTAAATTATTTAAGAGTGCAAAAAAATCTTTAGCTTCTTTGGGGCGGTCGTGTAAATCTTTCAGCACAGCAATGACTAGGCCAGCATTAGAAGAATTCGTATTATTTAAAATATCAAAACCATTGACGTTGAAAATATCAGCTACGCCCGGTGTTTTTTTAAGAATGGCTTCAATGTCGTTGATCACATTTTTAGTTCTTGATAGCGAGGCGGCATCGGGCAGTTGTGCATGCACAAAAATGACACCGGTATCTTCAGTGGGTAAAAAGCCGCTGGGTAATCGTGGATAAATGAATGCAAATAAAATAAAACTCAGTAATATACCTATACCCACTATTTTTTTACGTTGTAATAAATAATCAACACCATTGACATAACGCTCTCTAATTTTGAAGAGTTTATCTTGAAAGAATTTAATTATTTTAATGGGCGGTTTTTCTTTGCGTAAAATAATCGCACATAAGGCGGGACTTAAAGTTAAAGCGACTATCCCTGAGATCAATACTGTGCCTGAAATCGTGACTGCAAACTGTCGATACAATTGTCCTTGAATCCCAGGGAAAAAGGCTACAGGCACAAAGACTGCTAATAATACCAAGGTGGTGGCAATAATAGGACCCGTAATTTCTTTCATAGATTGAATCGCCGCTTGCTTGGCTGTCATATCAGACTCATTTAACAAACGTGAGACGTTTTCAACTACAACTATCGCATCATCTACAACTAAGCCAATGGCTAGTACCAAGGCAAATAAAGTGATGGTATTGACCGAATAACCCAGGGCCAATAAGAAAGAAAAAACACCGATGAGTGATACGGGAATGGCCAGTGTTGGAATGAGGGTTGCTCGCCAATCCCCTAAGAATACATAAGTGACCAATACTACAATAAAAAACGTCAGGGTCAAAGTCATGATGACTTCTTCAATGGTAAGCTTTACAAATAAAGTGGTGTCATAAGGCACTTTATAATCAACGCCTTCTGGAAATTGTTGTTTTAATTCTTTCATGACGCGATCGATATCTTGGACCACTTGCAAGGCATTAGCGCCAGGCGCTAGATAAACCCCAATATTGGCAGAAGCCACGCCATTAAGTTCGCCATAAGAGCTATAACTTTGTGAGCCGAGTTCTACAATCGCAATGTCTTTAAGTTTAGTAATACTATTATCAACACCTGTTTTTATAACAATTTGTTCAAATTCTTCCGGTGTTTTTAGGCGGCCACGGGCCTGCAAGGTATATTGGTAAGCATTATCTTTAGTATAGGGAGGGCCACCAATTTGGCCGATAGAGGCTTGAATGTTTTGATCATTAAGTGCATTAATCACATCGGTGGTGGTAATGCCCATCGTGGTCATGCGCTCAGGATTTAGCCAAATACGCAGTGCATAATCGAGTGGTCCAAATATGGAGGCATTACCCACACCATGAACACGTTTTAAAGCATCGATCACATGAATACTGGCATAGTTACTTAAGTAAAGTGGGGTGCGCGTTTGTTCTGGCGAAACAATACTAATAACGGTTAAAAATGCAGCGGATTGCTTTGTGACACTAATACCAATTCGGCGTACTAGATCAGGTAAGCGAGGTTCTGCGAGTTGCAAACGGTTTTGCACATTAATGGTCGCAATATCTGGATTTGTGCCGACTGCAAAAGTAACAGTTAATATATATGAACCATTATTATCGCTGGTCGAGGACATATATAACATATCATCTACGCCATTGACTTGTTCTTCAATCGGCATGGCAACCGTTGATTCAATCACATCGGCGCTCGCGCCTGGATAACTGGCACTGACTTGTACTTGTGGCGGAGTGATATCTGGAAATTGTTCTGCGGGAATAAATTTTAGGGCAATCAGACCCGCTAAAATAAATAGAGCAGAAATCACTATCGCAAAACGCGGCCTGTGAATAAAAAATTCTGATAGATTCATATCACACCGTTTGTTTGGGTTTAGGTATCACGGTTATGCCAGGTGCTGCTTTTTGTAGACCGTCAACAATGAATACATCATCCGTGGTTAAACCTTCGGTAATCTCAGTTTGATCTTCTTGAACAATACCGGTTTTCACATAACATTGTTCAACGACATTATCTTTGTTCACACATAATAGATAATGGCCTTTCTTATCAAATAATATTGCCGCACTTGGGACCATTAAGGCTTGTCTTGCTGTCCCTTGTTCGATGAGGACATTTACATATTGTCCAGGCAATAATATCGCATTGGGGTTATCAAAGGTGGCATAAACCGCAAGCGCACCCGTATTGCTATCAATGTGATTATCTACAAAGGCGATAAAGCCATTACCTTGGTAAATAGTGCCGTCACTTAATTGAATACGTGGTGTTAAAAATTCATTTAAATTCTCAGGGGTGCGACTTTGCTGCGTTTCAATATTAAGCCATTGTTGTTCCGGAATAGAAAATACCACGCGAATGGGATCAAGCTGCACGATGGTCGCTAACGTTGAAGTATTGGCTGAAAGATAATCGCCGGGGCTAAAAGTGGTGACACCAATCCGACCTGTAAGCGGCGCACTAATTTTTGTGTAACTTAAATCTAACTCTGCATTGCTTAAAGCGGCTTTAGCGGCTTTTACATTTGCCCCTGCATTTAAATAATCAGATTCAGCCTGATCTAGATTAGCTTTTGCAACGACGCGTTTTTCATATAATGTGCGAAAGCGTTCAACGTTTAAGGTGCGTTCTGCAAGGGTGGCTTCGGCGGCAGATAAATCGGCTTGTTTTTGCAAAACCGTGGCTTGATATTGATCAGGTTCAATGACGAATAACACATCGCCTTCTTTTACCAATTGTCCTTGTTCAAATCGACGTTCTTTTAAATACCCTTGAATACGTGGCAAGAGATCAATGGTTTCAACCGTCGTCACGGTTCCTGCATAAGTAGACGTTTTAACCACATTACTAAAATGAGCGTGTTCGGTGGTGACACTCGGTGCAGGTGCTTTGGGCTGCTCTTTACAGGCGACCAAGGTAAATGCAAGTATTAAGACATATAAGTATTTTTTCATCATTATGGAATAATAGTACAAGTAAGATACAATTAAACTATTCAACCGTTAAGGATTCATAATGTCGGATCATAGAGCAGTCTATATCGTCGATGGTGCTCGAACGCCGTTTTTAAAAGCACGCACACATGTAGGTCCATTCAGTAGTTCTGATTTAGCCGTAGCGTGCGCACGTAATTTATTATTGCGACAAAATTTTGATGTCAATCAATTAGATGAAGTGATTTTAGGATCAACAGTCGTCAATGCAGGCGAGCCTAATATTGCAAGGGTAGTTGGACTACGTCTTGGCGCAAAAGATGTACCGGCTTTTAGTGTGCAACGTAATTGTGCATCAGGTTTACAGGCTTTAGACTCTGCTGCGCAATTGATTCAGCTGAATCGGCATGAATTAATATTAGCGGGTGGCACGGATGATATGAGTCGATCTCCTATATTATTTCCTCATAGTATGGCGAATTGGTTAGGTGATTTTAACAGTGCCAAAACATTGACAGACAAATTAAAAGTAATCACTCATTTTCGTTTACGATTTTTATCACCTACGTTTGGCTTACTTAAAGGTTTAACTGATCCCTACGTTGGCTTATCTATGGGACAGACGGCTGAAAATTTAGCCTATCGTTTTAATATTACCCGTCAAGAAATGGATGCGTTTGCACTCCGAAGTCATGAGCGTAGTGCTTATGCACAAACACATCATTTATTATCTGAAATCGTCCCATTATATGATGATAAAGGTCAATGTTACGATAAGGATGATGGTGTACGTCCTGATAGTACTATGGAAAAACTGGCTAAATTAAAGCCTTTTTTTGATAAACCTTATGGTAATGTGACTGCAGGTAATAGCTCACAAATTACAGATGGTGCAGCGGTGCTGATTTTAGCGAGCGAAAAAGCTGTTAAAAAATATCAATTACCTGTGCTGGCCCGCATTGTAGATACACAATGGGCTGCATTACCACCAGAAATTATGGGACTAGGTCCTGTACATGCCATCACGCCGCTGTTGATGCGTAATAAAATGAAATTGGATGATATTAATTACTATGAAATTAATGAAGCGTTTGCTGCACAAATGTTAGCCTGTTATGCCGCTTGGCAAGATAAAGAATATTGTACACAAGCATTGGGTTTACAAGATGTATTTGGCGCAATTAATCCTGATACGGTTAATATTGATGGCGGCGCGATTGCGCTAGGACATCCCATAGCTGCAAGTGGTGCGCGCGTAGTATTGCATTTAGCAAATATTCTAAAGCGTGAAAATGCGCGCTATGGTATAGCCAGTTTATGTATTGGTGGCGGGCAGGGCGGCGCAATGTTAATTGAAAACATGAATCGTTAAGGAAAAAAAATGAATTGGCAACTTAACACAGATATAGATAATATTGCCTGGTTACATTTTGACAATGAACATAATAAAGTCAATATACTCCATAGTGCCGCGGTAAAAGAATTAGATCAAATTCTAGATGAGTTAAAAAATAAAAATCCGAAAGCTTTAGTGATTTTATCAAATAAAGAAGCATCGTTTTGCATGGGCGCAGATATACATGAGTTTGCAGACAGTACCGATTTGGATCAAATTAAATCTCATGTGATCTCTGGTCAAGCGGTCATGCAAAAATTAGCAGATTTACCTTTTCCTACCATCGCACTTATTCATGGTTTTTGTTTAGGGGGTGGTTTAGAGCTCGCATTAGCGTGCCGTTATCGCATTGCGGAAGATAATGCTTTATTCGCTTTACCTGAAGTACGTTTAGGTATACAGCCTGCCTGGGGTGGATCTGTGCGTTTGCCTCAGACCATTCATCCATTAAAAGCTTTGAATATGATGTTAACGGGCGGCATGATAAAAGCGTATTTTGCCAAAAAAATAGGCTTAGTGGATGCGGTCATCCCCAAAAGACAAAGATTAAATGCCGCAAGGTATATTGCATTAAATGGTTTTAAACGGTCAAAGCACTTGGGGCATAGACTTGCAGATATTGCTTTAGTGAGAAAATGCGTCGCATTTTTTGTTCGTCAACAAGTGTTAAAAAAAGCAAATCCTGCACATTATCCTGCACCTTTTCAGATTATCGATAATTGGCAAAAGTATGGTGCAAAAGGCAAAGAAGCTTATGTTGCGGAAGTAGATAGTTTTATGCATTTACTGGCAGGTTCTACAGCAAAAAACTTAATCCGGCTTTTTTTATTACAAGAACAATTAAAAGCTTCAGGTAAAAAAGTTGAGGAAAAAATTAAGCATGTGCATGTGATAGGGGCGGGTACTATGGGCGGTGATATTGCCCTATGGTGTATGCAAAAAGGTTTAACGGTGAGTTTGCAGGATAAAAACGCGCAAGCATTAAGTCGCGTGATGGCGCATGCTGCAGATAATCTTATACCTGATGTCAATGGTGATGGCATCGCACATGCAGACTTGATCATTGAAGCTGTGTTTGAAGATCTAGCCGTAAAACAAGCTGTTTTTAATGATATTAAAAATAAAATGAAACCTAATGCGATCGTCGCGAGCAATACCTCAAGCATTTCATTAGCAGAATTTCCTTATCCTATTGTGGGGATTCATTTTTTTAATCCTGTTGCGAAAATGCAATTGGTGGAAGTTGTCCATACCGATACGCTACCAGAAGATATCCGTAACAAGGCTCTATCGTTTGCGCATCAAATTGGTAAATTACCGATAAAAGTAAAAGATTGTCCAGGCTTTTTAGTCAATCGTTCAGTTGCACCATATTTATTGGAAAGTGCGCGCTTGATTGAAGAAGGAATGCCTATTGAACAACTTGATAAAATTGTGACTGATTTTGGTATGATAATGGGACCTGGTATTTTGATTGATTTAGTTGGGCTTGATATTTGTTTAGCTGCGGTCACAAATTTAGGGGCTACTGCGCCCAAAGTTTTACTTGATAAAATCGCTCATGGTTATTTGGGTAAAAAAACCGGCGAAGGATTTTATACTTATAAAAATGGTAAACCTGTCAAAATGCATACCGGAACTGACTTATCGATTAGCAGTGAAATTGTGATAGAACGTATTTTATTACCAATGATTAATGAATGCGTGGCTTGTCTAGGCGAAGGTATTGTGGAGAGTACAGATGAAATTGATGCCGGATTAATATTTGGCATCGGTTTTGCGCCTTTTCGAGGAGGTCCTATGCAATACGCCAAAGATCAGGGTTATGAAAAAATCTATGAAAAATTAAAGAGTTATCAAGAAAAGTATGGGCAGCGATTCGTCCCAAAATCAGGTTGGGATCTCTTCGTGAAGCTATGATAGAATAGCCCATGCTTAAAATATTCAAACAACCCCAATATTCAACGGCGAATAGCTGGCCCATCTATAAACGTTTGCTCGGTTATGTCAAAAAGTATTGGTATATTTTTATTGTGGCCATTGTCTCTAGCGCTTTATATTCGGCCATTGATGCAGGGTTGGTCCGATTAATTCAACCTTTGCTTGATGATGGTTTTGTCAATCGTGATGCTAAAGTGATTGCTCTCATTCCCATTATGTTGAGTCTATTTTTGTTCGGTAGAGGCGTGATGAGTTTTTTATCCCATTACACGTTAAATTGGTTGGCACGGAAAGTGGTGTTTGATGTTCGCCAACAACTGTTTCAACATTTATTGAAATTACCTGCAAGTTATTACGATCATCATCCGGCCAGTGAA